>OHUE01001388.1_pt1 | contig 10203 bp, 7 predicted proteins | sample 1579111 | NCBI WGS metagenome assembly OHUE01 (sample SAMEA3879524, study PRJEB24766) | human gut metagenome | biome: human-associated habitat; feature: feces | place: USA | collected 1985/1987 | reverse complement strand
GTCAACCAAAACATATTCATACCCCATAGCAGCCGCCAAATCGACATACCGCACCTGGTCATCGTAATTGATGCTGCCATCTTGCCAAAGAATCCAACTCCAAGTGCCGCGTCCCGGTTTGTAGTCATGCTCTGTTGCGTAGCGCGGTTCAACCACATCCCAAGGAACGGTTGTTTCCACAATCGGTTTCAACGTTTCACCCACCGTAACGGTACGCCAGGGTGTGCTGCCGGGCAAGGCAAAAGCAGGCTCTATCGTACCATTGCCATTATTCTCTTCCGGCATAGGAAATTCAACGTTGTACACTCCGTTATCCGCATCGCTAAGGCGGGAAGCACAGTAACGGCTGTCCACACCGGTCTCACTGACCAGTACCCAGCCATCTTCGCCTACTTTGAACAGACAGGGGAAGGTATAGCCATGACCGTAGTGCGAACGTTCATTCATCGGCGCATCCACTTTATATCCTTCTTCATAACTGGGCTTCGTGCGTTTCCAGCCTATCATGGCATCGCTCTGCGGGCAAAGGAACGTAGTGGTCTTTTCCGGAAAAGCAAAACCTGTATTCTCATTCATCACACGCACACTGCCCGTATCGCCCTGGCGGAACAAAGTATAGCGGAATGCCACATCATTGTTACTCACCCGGAAAGTAATCTGCATCTTCTGTCCTTTGGCATTATCGAAAAAACAGTTCAATTCGTTAGCCTGGTAGTGCACTTGCGAGGTCTTGATACGGTTCAGTGAATACCGGCTGTCAATCTTGTTCACTTCATGTCCGGTCAGCTTCAGGCCTTTTGCAAAGTCGCCCACGTTGGTTTCCATGCCCAACGGAGAATTTTCCAACATTTGTTTGTCTTTATAAGAGACGGAATAGACAACCTTTCCGTCCCCGATGCACGTAACCGCCACTTGCAGATTTCCGTCCGGTCCTTTCACTATCACATCTTGCGCCTTCAATGGCAAAGTAGCTGCCAGCAACAGCAGCAACAGTTTCAATCTTTTTTTCATGGTGTGTATCAGTATTAAATAAAGTTCTTCCATCTTCTCCATAATTATTTTATATCAAGGAGATTAGAGAGTGTAAAAATAACACCTTTTTCCGAAGATACAACAAACAAGTGTACATGTTGTGTAACATATACACTTGTTCTTTTTATAAATCCAACATCTGTCAAAAAAGACATCAAATCCTTTCTATTGCCCGAAAAAGGAAGATAACAGAAAAAAAGCGTACCTTTGCGTCCCAACTAAATTACAGGACCATGGCAGGTATTTATATCCATATTCCTTTTTGCAAGACACGCTGCATCTATTGCGACTTCTACTCCACTACGCGCAGTGAGCTGAAGAGCCGTTATATCCATGCTTTATGCAAAGAGCTGCAAATGCGTAAAGAATACCTGCGGGGAGAGCCTGTCGAAACGGTCTACTTTGGCGGCGGCACCCCCTCACAGCTTGCAGAAGAAGATTTCCGAGAAGTCTTTGAAACCATCCGGAAATATTACGGTATGGAACACTGCCGGGAAATCACCCTTGAAGCCAATCCTGACGATTTGACGGAGGAATATACTGCCATGCTGCAACAGTTGCCTTTCAACCGTATCAGCATGGGGATACAGACTTTTGACGATGCCACCCTGAAGCTGCTGAACCGCCGCCACGATGCAGGGAATGCCGTCAAGGCTTTCCATATCCTTCGCGAAAGCGGAGTCCGGAACATCAGCATTGACCTGATCTTTGGCATATCCCAGCTGACGGACGAGACCTGGAAAGACACGATCGAAAAGGCCTTGGAACTTTCTCCAGAGCATATTTCGGCCTACCAACTGTCAATAGAGGAAGGAAGCGCCCTTGCCAAGATGGTAGCCGACGGGCGTTACGTTGAGGCTTCCGAGGAACAATGTCGCCGGCAGTACGACATCCTGTGCAGATGTCTTGGGCGGTCCGGCTACCATCATTACGAAATCTCCAATTTCGCAAAGCCCGGCTTCGAAGCCGTCCACAACAGCGCCTATTGGCGCCGGGCACCGTACATCGGCCTCGGCCCAGGCGCCCATTCACTGACCGGCGACATCCGCTCCTGGAACAGTCAGGAACTTCCGCACAGAAGTACGGACGGTTCCCCGGCGACATATTCAAGAACCTCCGAGACCCTTTCGCCCGAGAACATCAGAGTAGAGAGGATCATGCTCTCCCTCCGCACCGACAAAGGCTTGGAAGCCGCGGAACTATATTCATTGGCCGACCGCGCGGTCATTAATTCCCTTTTGAGTGAAGGTGCCCTTGAAAAGCAAGGCGGCAGCATCCGCATCCCCGAATCCCGCCTCTTCACCTCCGACGAGATCCTCCGCGAACTGATCTGATACTCCGCTTGTCCCTTTGACCCTGCCGCAAAAAAAATTGGACTCCGGCGTACCCTGTCGTGATTGATGTATCTATCAAAGTTATAATGTCTTACATTGTAAATATGACATTTTATCATTTTATGATAATCATTTTATGATAAAAATGCGCTTTGCCGAAGGTGGCGACCGTGTCAATGAAGTCTCAAGTAGTGGTTTCTTCGGGGGTATCACCGAAAATATTTCTGTTTTTTATGAATTCTATATGTTTCTTTCTGTTTCCTTTCATTTGGAATGCCTAACTTGCGGTCGTGTTCCGGGAGGAATCGCGGGACATTTTGACAAACAGACATGATTCACTTCAACTATGAGGACTTCAGAGAGAAAATGTGCCGTCAGGCGGAAGGCCGATGACCAGACTACCATTAACCAAGAGACCATTGAACATGAGGGTGTTAACCAAAAGACTGTGGATGGGCAGGAAGCCGCTGATTGCCCGGACGCGGCATCGGAGGAGGAGCAGTACCTTAAACGCTACCGCCACTGCCGTAGACTGATTGAGAACGACGGGCGGTTCATCGGGATGACCGACGAGGAGAAGGATGCCTACGCACAGCGGCTCGCCACGCCGGAGTATCTTGACCTGACCTGCGACTGGGCGTTCAAGTATCTGTTCCAGAACCACCCTGAATTGCTTGTCCGTCTCCTCAATGATATCCTTCAGGAGGACATCATGTCGGTTGAGTTCCGGAACACGGAACTGACGGAGATATCTCCGCAGGACAAGAGGATACTCTTCGACCTTCTTTGCCAGACACCGGGCGGGACGATTCTGGTCGAGATGCAGAGGACGTCGCGTTTCGACCAGCGCGACCGTCTGCTCTTCTACGGCTCAAGGCTGGTGACCAGACAGGTGAAGCGCGGGGATGAGGAATATGTCCTTGCGCCCGTCAAGGTCATTTGCATAATGAATTACGAGGACGAGCATCCGAACTCGCCGGAGGGAAAGATCCTGTACCATTACAGACTGCGTGAGGTCGAGACGGCCGAGCCGTTCGGCGACCGGATGTCGTTCTATCTGTTGGAGTTGCCGAGGATAATGCGCTACACTGATGAATATGACAGTCCTGTGGCAGCATGGTGCCGGATATTCAGAAATTTCGCTATATTTGCGAAGTCGAGGTCGGAGAAAGACGCTGAGTTTGAGAGGTTAGAGCGGGCGATGCGTGTCAGCGGTCTTGACGACAAGGAGATTGACAACTATTTCAGCGATATGATGACAGAAAAAGAGATGCACCCGTACATCAAAGGTGCCGAGCAGCAGGGCTACCGCAAAGGCTTTAAGGCCGGTGTCGAGCAAGGCACGGCGGAAGGCGTAGAGAAGGGTATAGAGAAGGGTATAGAGAAAGTCGCTAAGTCTATGCTGTCGTTAGGCATTCCGGTTGAACAGATCGGGATTGCCACAGGGCTGTCTCCGGAGAGGATTGAGACTTTGAGACAGGACTAAGAAATGTTTTTGATTTGTTTGAAAGTCTTTCAATCTACCTGATCGATCCGGCTACGATGTTGGCCACGAGGGCGCGGAGGCGGCCTACGCTGCCTTTGTCTTCGGGATGTACGCGGTGGGTCAGCAGGATTATGGCTGTCTTGGTCTCGGTGTCGATCACGATGGATGTGCCGGTGTAGCCTGTGTGCATGATCGTGGTCTCCGGATTGAATAGATCCCCGCGGAGGCCACTGTGGGAGCTCTTCTTGTCCCAGCCGAGGGCCCGTCCCACGGATGGATCGTTCTGTGACGGAATCGTGGTCATCAGCCTTACCGTGGCCGGGCTCAGGATTCTGGTGGATTCAAGGGAGTTACCCTTTTTGTCCACGAGGACACCACCGTTCATGATGGCGGAGCAGATGACGGAGAGGTCCTCGGCGTTCGAGAACACTCCGGCGTTGCCTGAATTACCACCCATTATCCTGCGTGCCATCGGGTCGTGAACCTGTGCTACCAGTGGCTTGCCGTCAGCCTGAACCTCTGTAGGAGCGCAGAGTCCGGCCAGTTCGGCCGAATTGCTGACCGCCGGAGTGTAGATCAACGGGAAATAGCAGGTGTGCGTCAGTCCGAGTACATCAAAGACATGTTTTTGGGCATATTCATAAAGCTTCTCTCCGGTCACTCTTTCGAGGATTCTTTGAAGGGTGACGAAGTTCAGGCAGCTGTACATAAAGTCGGTGCCCGGGCGGAAGTTCCTTTTGATCTCGGTGGCGATGTACTGCTCCATTTTTTCCGGGTCGTTTCCGCCATATTCCTTGACGAACGTGTCGGCGTTGATGTAAGGTGTCAAGCCGGAGGAGTGTGACAGAAGGTCGCGGATGGTGATGTCCACGGTCTCTCCACTTTCCGGATCCTTCCAAGGCTTGAAATTAGGAATATACCTGTCCACATTGTCGGTGAGGCGTACGTACCCGTTCTCGATCAACTGCATGAAGGCGAGCGTCGTGCCCACGCATTTGCTGACGGAGGCGAGGTCGAACATCGTTTCGGTCGTCATCGGCTCCACCGTCGGCACCACGGACTTGTTGCCGTAGGCCTTCAGATAAACGATGTCGTTCCCCCTGACGACAGAGAGCACGGCTCCGGGAATCTCTTTGGCCGCGATGGCGTCATTGATGACCCTGTCAACCTGCGCCAGCTTCTCCGAATCCATGCCGTGACTTTCCGGAGTCGCCTGCCTCAAGGTACCCTGAGCAAGGGCGGAAACAGCCAGAGCGGCAGCCAATGCGCTCACAATCAATCTTTTCATGACAAAATTTTATGAATATTCTTACTTCCCCTTCACGGGCTTTGAACCTAGAAGATCAAGGTGGCCTTGATCGGATAATGGTCGGAGACGTAGGCCCTGTTCATGTAAGGCTTTGTGATGGTTTCGTACTCCGTGCAGCTGCTGAATCCCTTGAACCAGATGTAGTCGATGATCTCGTCGTCGGCAGCCTTGCCCCAATCGTTGAATGTTCCGTGGTGGTCTGTCTTGAACGCCACCTCACGCGCGTTCCGCATGACTTTCTTGAGGTCATCGAACTCACGACGCTCGATTCTCATGTTGAAGTCGCCAGTCAGGATCATCGGGTAGTTCTCCGGGTTGATCTCGGCGATCCTGTCAACGATCAGCTTAAGTCCGTTCTTGCGGGCCTCCCAGCCGACATGGTCAAGATGGGTGTTGACGTAGTAGAACTTCCTGCCGCTGGCCTTGTCCTTCATCAGCGCCCAGGTCGCGGAACGGAAGCAGGCCGCGTCCCAACCTTTCGAAGGCTTCTCCGGTGTCTCGGAGAGCCAGAAAGTCCCCCATTTGATCAGCTTGATGGTCTTCTTGTTGTAGAAGATGGCCATAATCTCGCCCTCCTTCCGACCGTCCTCACGGCCTACGCCGATTCCTTTGTAGCCAGGGCAGTACTCCTCAAGGTACTTGAACTGGAAATCAAGAGCTTCCTGAAGACCGAATATGTCCGGCTTCTGATCCATGATCATCATCGCCGAGGCCGGGTAGCGGTATTGCCAGGAATTGGTGCCGTCGTTGGCCTTGCCGACCCGTATGTTGTAGGAGATCACATTGATGTCAGCCGGCTTGCCGCTCTTCGCCGCAGCGTTGAAAGGCAGCGCCAGCAATGCTGTCATAAGGACAAGAAACACTCTTTTCATAACAATATATGTTTAATTATTAATTCGTAGTCATCATGTAGACTACAAATTTAACAAATTGTGCTAATTTTGCCTAAAGATAAATCGGTGAAGAAAATAATTGGTTCACCGTGCTATTAACCATCATTTGAAATATTACCGATCATGGCGGAAAAGACATTTAATGAATATGGCAAAACGCAGGCGATCGACCTGCTTTTCAAGGACAGCGGTTTCAGGCGGGAGGATGGGAACGGATTCGAACCGGCGGCAGGAAGCCTTGTGCGTACGTCGTCGAGGGTCTTTGTGGAGGGGATAGACTTTGACCTGACATATTTCCCGCTCAAACATCTCGGCTACAAGTCGGTGGTCGCGGTGGCGGGGGAGAACTATGCCGGGATGGCTCATCCGAGGCTTCTGAGTGTCAGGCTGGGTGTCTCCGCCAAACTGGATTTCAGCCACGTCAAGGATCTTTGGACGGGAGTGGTGACCGCCGCTAAGGAGCATGGATTCAAATCATTGGATTTGGATCTCGTCCCGTCTCCCAACGGACTGGTCATCAGTGTCACTGCAGCGGGGGAGGAGCTGAAACTGACCCGCGGACGGACGGTGAAGCCTCGGAGCATGGATCTCGTCTGTGTGTCCGGGAGTCTGGGAGCGGCCTTCCTGGGTCAGCAGATTCTTGAGCGGGGCAAGCGTGATTTCGACAGGAATGATGCCGCGCAGCCGGACTTGGAGAAGTACAAGATGCTGATCGGCAGCTATCTCAAGCCGGAGCTGAATGCTTCGGTGGTCTCCCGGCTGGAGGAGGCGCAGATCTATCCGTCCAATGGCTACCTTGTCTCGCATGGCCTTTCTGACGCGGTGAAAAGGCTCGCCAGAGAGTCCGGTCTCGGGGTGAAGATCTATGCCGACAAGATTCCGTTCGAGGGCAACAGCTTTTCCTCCGGCAAGGAACTGGACATCGACCCGATCTCCGCCGCCATGAACGGAGGCGATGATTTCCGGCTACTGTTCACGATCCCGATCCTTTCCGCCGAGAAGTTCCGCCGTGATTTCCAGACATTTGACATCATCGGCCACCTTGCCCAGCCGGAAGTCGGCACCGTCCTCGTGGCCCCGGACGGTCTGGAGCATCCTATCCTAGCCCAGGGATGGAAGGACGTGGAGTAGGCCGATGAAAACAACCAACATCACAGTCATTGCCGCGGCGCTATTGCTGATCCTGTCCTCTTGCGACACGGATCTGTTCAGGCAGATGGACAGGGCGCTGGACGAGGTGGAGAACAGGATGGGCTATGTCAACACCTTGGAGACCAGGGATGTGCGGAAGATGGCGGACTGGTTCGAGAGGCGGGGTGATGACTCCCGGAAGGGGAGGGCGCTCTACTGCCTCGGGCGCAACCAGTTCAATGACGGGGATTTCCCGGCAGCCATCGTCACCTACACGAAGGCTCTGGAGCATTCTGTCAAGGCGGCGGACACCTTGCGGGTGGCAAGAATATGTCAGGACATGGCCCGCACGTGCAACGCCTCCGGGAACTCCACCGACGAAATGATGTACCTTGCCCGCGCCGCGGAGGCCTACAAGGTGGTCGGATTCCAGCGGGAATCACAGCAGGCCTTGTTGGAGATAGGTCAGGCGGAATCCGGATTAGGAAGGTACGATGCCGCCGAGAGCATATTCAAAAGCGTCCTTTTCGATGCCCACGAGATGCGGGACACCCTTCTGGAGGCTCGCTGCCTTGAGTCGTACGCCGCCCTTGCGATGAGCAGGGACACGCTGGATCCGGCGCTTGCCATCGACCTTCTCGGACGAGCCGCCGGCGAGCTGTCTTTCCCGCTCAGCTGCGCCGACAAGGGTATTTTGGCCTACGCCTATGCGGTGGCTGGCAGGCCGGGCGAGTCCCGGAAGTGGCTTTCGGAAGCCCGTTCCGCCGCCGAGACTGCCGCCGAGACCGCCGACGTGAACTTCAGGGAGTACCAGATCGCGGCCCGTTCCGGCGACTCCGCTAAAGCCCTGGCGGCCTTGGAGAAGGTCTTGGAATATGCCAACAGAACGCAGTCGGAGGCTCTTTCGGAGACCGTGGCCGCAAGCCAGCGCGACTATATTCAAGGACAGGCCGAGGCTGGCATGGTGAGGCTTCGGGCCGCCCGTCTGAAGCTTTGGGTGCTGGCTCTCGGAGCGTTGCTCGCCCTTGCCGCCGCTGCCGCCGTCTACTTTGTCCGTAAGGCGGAGGCAAAACGGAAGCTTGAGGCGGAAAGGCTTGAGACAGAGAAATTCATGAATATCGCCGAAGACCTTCAGTCCCGTCTCTCCAGGCCGGTCTCCAAGTCTGGCCATAGGGAGATGGACCGCTTCAATGTCCTTGAGCGCCTCTGCGAGCAGTACTATGTCCACGAAGGCACGGACAACCTCCAGCCGAAGATCCTCAAGGAGGTCAAATCCATCGTAGAGGGGTTCCGCAGTGACAAAAAAGTTCAGAAGGGTCTTGAGAATATGCTCGATCAGGTGATGGATGGCGTGATGACCCGCCTCCGCGCTGAGTTCCCGTCGTGGAAAGAAGATGATTTCCTGCTTTTCTGCTTCACCGCCGCCGGGTTCTCCAGTACGACAATCTCGGCCTTGATGGGCAAGGACAAGAGCGTGATCTACAACCGTGTCTGGCGCCTAAAAGGCCGCATCTCGGCTTCGGACTCTCCGCAGAAAGAGTTCTTCCTCAGCGCCTTGGACAAGAAATAATAATCCTTATGAATATGAAAGTTTTGAAAACAGTAGCGGCGATTGCCGCGATCGTTGTGTCGGCGGGCTGCTCCAGGCAGGCAGTAGGTGTGGATGAGTATCTTATCAAAGGAGTGGTCAGGAATATTCCCGACAGCACGGTCATTAGTCTTATGAGGAGCGATGGCCGGTTGGCGGTCCGCGTGGCCCAGGACACGGTCATCGGCGGTCGTTTCGAATTCCGGGACACGATCTCAGGCGGAGCGGTTCAGTTCGGGCTGTGCTCGTTCGGCAAGGGCTTCCCTAATAATATACTTCCGGTCTGGGTGAAGCCGGGCGTGAAGGTCACGGTCACGGGTGAAGACAACCTGCTGCTGACATGGAGGGTAAAGAGCCGTCTTCCGGAGCAGAAGGCCGAGAATGATTTTCTGGCAGTCCAGTTTCCGGAAAAGAGGGAGTCTCAGGTCTACGCCGTTGAAGAGGCTGACATGTTGAGGGGACTCAGGAGCCTCAGCGGTGAGGAAAGACGGGCCGCATGGAGGAAAGTGGATTCGCTCAGAAGGCTTTGCAAGCCGCTGGACAGCATCGCCAACCATAAGGTTCTTGAATATATGAGGACGGCTCCTGTCACGACGAAATGGCTTGACGAGCTGGCTTTGCATGCCATGATGCTAAGTGGCGGCTACGGCAAGGCAGATTCGGCTCTGGTCTACGAGCTTTATTCCAGACTTACTCCGGAAGATCTGAAGACAAGGCAGGGAGAGGTGATCTCCGCGACCTTGAGTCCGAGGAAGGTTGTCCGGGTAGGTGACGATCTCGTGGACGGCGACCTTTATGACACGGACGGTAATGTGCATCATCTGTCTGAGTTCTCCGGCAAGTACATCCTTCTGGATTTCTGGAGTGTGGGCTGCGGGCCGTGTATGGAATCCATTCCGGAGGGCAATGAGCTTGCAAGGGAGTTCGCTGACAGGCTGGCGTTTGTCCGACTGAGTGTGGATGGTGAGAAAACCTGGAAAATAGTCTTGAAAAAAGTCTTGAAGGAGGAAAAGTCAGATTGTGTCGAGTGGAATGAATTCAAGCCTATGGGCGCGGGACTTTCCGCCTCCTATCAGGTAAACGGCATCCCGCATTTCGTCCTGATCTCCCCGGAAGCCAAGGTCATCGACATCTGGACCGGCTACGGCAAAGGCTCCCTCCGCTCCAGGCTCCTCCGCCATCTCGGCTCAGAATAACACCGGCGACAGTTTTAAGCGTTATTGTTTCCCAAGGGTGCCAAGTTGCACTCTGTGGCGACAGTTTTAGGCGTTATTGTTCCCCAAGAGTGCCGAGTTGCACTCTGTGGCGACAGTTTTAGGCGTTATTGTTCCCCAAGGGTGCCGAGTTGCACTCTGTGGCTGCAATTATGGGCATTATTGTTCCCGGAGGTGACGGGGCTATAAATGCTGTAAATTGAACAGGCTCAGTGA
>OHUE01001386.1_pt1 | contig 10215 bp, 9 predicted proteins | sample 1579111 | NCBI WGS metagenome assembly OHUE01 (sample SAMEA3879524, study PRJEB24766) | human gut metagenome | biome: human-associated habitat; feature: feces | place: USA | collected 1985/1987 | reverse complement strand
GACGATGACGTCGAACTCAGGGCAGGCATTTGCCAGGTCGGTGACGCCGGAGCCATAGACGCCGTACTCATTGTCAACATCCATATGCATAACGCCGATGATGACATCCACATCGTTCTTGATCTTATCAATGATCTTGCGGCTCTCGTCCACGGGGTTGGTGACGGTCCAGCCCTCAAGGTTCTTGGCATCCCAGCGGGTGATGTTGGGCGTGACCATACCGATGACGCCGATCTTGACGCCGCCCTTGTTGATGATGGTGTAGCCATCCGCCAGAGGCTTGCCCTCGGGGCTGTAGACGTTGCCGGTCAGCACCTTGGCCTTCTGCTGGGAGAGCACCTTTTCCAGCGTGGCCATGCCATAGTTGTACTCGTGGTTGCCGGTGACGTAGATGTCATAGCCGATGGCGTTCTGGGCGGCGATCATGGGGTGGACATCGTCGTTCAGGAACAGCTCGGCAGAGTTTGCCTGAATGGTGTCGCCTGCATCCACGACCAGCGTGGTCTTGGTGCGGTTCTCCTTGATGGCAGTGGCCTGCTGGGCTACGCTGCCGGAGGCGTCTGCCTTGTTGGCAGCGTAATCCCACGGGTCAAACTTGCCGTGGGTGTCGCTGGTGGCGAGGATCTGCAGGTCCATGCTCCACAGGTCCTTGATGCCGGCTGCCGAAGCGGCAGGGGCCAGACCGCCCATTGCGGCGGCAGTGGCCGATGCACCGGCCACGCGCAGGAAATTACGGCGGGAGATCTTATTCTGTTCCATAGTAATTCCTCTCTTTTCGGCTTGGTATAGATTCCGAAGCACTTGTAGCTTTAGTATAAAACTTGCCTGCCCTGATTTACAATGTACAAGTAGGAGAAAAATTTCTCTCGGAATTAGGCATATTCTCCAATTTTCCGATAAGAACGACTTTTCTTCCGAAACGATTCTCTCGCAAATACTTTTTATCGTAAACCATCTTCATGAAAAAAACAGGTAAATTTATAGTATTTCCTTTTATGCAAAAAGACCCTCCCCCACAGCGTCCGTGCTGCGGGAGAGGGTCTTATCGATTTGCGTTTACAGCTCGATCTTGCCGAAGCTGAAATCGGCAAAGTCATCCACGCGCTCGGTGCGCTTGGGTGCTACGGGTGCTGCGCTCTCGGCGTCGCGGGGGGCGTAGGTGCGCTCCGGCACACCTGACGGACGCGGGCCGCGGGGTGCACCGCTGCGGTTGCCACGGTAGCCGCCATTGCTGCGGCGCTCACCGCGATAACCGCCGTTGCGGTTGCCGCCGGGACGACGGCCATTCCGGTTGCCGCCACGGCCACGGCGCTCGCCGTAGGTATTCTCAGTCTGAGCATCCGGTGCGGTGGAGTAGATGACCACGCGGCGGTCACGGCCCTCGCCCTTGCTCTCGCTGCGCACACCCTCCATCTTGCTGATGGCAGAGTGGATGATGCGGCGCTCGTAGGGGTTCATGGGCTCCATGGCAAAGCTGCGGCCGGTCTTGCGCACCTTGGCGCCGATGCGCTGTGCCAGTGCGGTCAGGTCGCTCTCGCGCTTGTCGCGGTAACCTGCAACGTCCAGACCCAGCTTGATGTAATCGCCCTCCAGACGGTTTGCCACAAGGCTTGCCAGATAGGACAGGCTCTCCATAGTCTCGCCACGGCGGCCGATGAGGGCACCCAGCTTTTCACCGTCCAGACGGATGATGGTGGCTTCGCCCTTCTGCACGGCGCTGAAGGTCACGTTCTCCACGCCCATCAGGGTGATGACTTCCCGCAGATAGTCCACGGCGGCCTTCACCTTGGCGTTCTCCTCGATGACGATGGGCACTTCCACCTCTTCTGCCTCCTCGGCAGCTTCGGCGGGAGCGGCAGGCTCTGCCACAGCAGCGGGGACTTCCTCTGCCACGGGGGCAGTCTCCTGCACGGGGGCGGCAGTCTCAACAGGCTGCTCTGCCACAACCTCCACCGGCTTTGCGGGCACAGCGGCGGGGGCATCCGGCAGTTCCACGCTCACGCGCACCTTGGCGGGGGTGGTCTTTAAGCCCAGAAACCCAGTCTTCTGGGGATATTCCAGCACTTCACGGCTGACATTCTCATCCTCAGCCTGAACACCCAGCAGGGCGCAGGCCTTGGCAAAGGCTTCGTCCACCGTCTTGCCGGTGGATTCCTGTGTACGGATCATAACCGTTTACCTCCCTTGTTACTGTTTATCCTGCTTGTCAAGCTCGCTCAGCGGCACGGTGCGCTCGTCCTTGTAGCGCTCGGCGTCCAGCTGACGGGCATACTCCAGCCGGCGCTTGTTCATCTCGCTGGCGGAAAGGTTCTTTTCCACGCTTTTGCCGGTCTTGGGGTCGGTCACCGTGATGGTGGTGTTCTTCACACCGCGCTTTTCCTGCTTGCGCTTGGCGGCGATCTCCGCTTCCACTTCCTTGCGCATCTTCTCGGGGTCGTAGAACTTGCGCATGACCTGGGTCTGTGCGGTCATGACGATGTTGGAAATGACGTAGTACAGAGAGAATGCCAGCGGGTAGGTAAAGCAGAAGAACAGGTACATCAGCGGCATCATATACATGGTCAGCTTCATGCTGCCCTGCATCTGCTGGCCGGAGGCCTTCATACTGATGTGGGTGGACAGGAACATGGTAATGACCGACAGCAGCGGCAGCACGATATCCAGAGAAAGCCCCAGCTTCGGGATGCGGGTCAGGTCGATGCCAAAGAAGTTCATGTGCTGGCTGAACTCGGTGATGGTAGCGATCTGCTGTGCGGTAAAGCAGCCCAGCACGCCGCTGTTGCCGGCAACCACCTCGGCGATGATGTTGGTATCGCGGGTGATGGCGGTAAAGGAGATGCCGGCGGCGGTCATAGCCTCGCCTGCGCTGGCAAGTGCAGCGGCGCTGATGTGGAAAATACGCTCCAGCGGGTTATACACCACGCCGATAACGCCGAACATAACAAGGAAATTCAGCAGCATGGGCACGCAGCCGGCCGTGGGCTTATAGCCAAAGTCCTGCTGCAGCTTCATCAGCTCTTCCTGCTGCTTTTCAGGCTTATTCTTGTACTTGGTCTGGATCTCCGCGATCATGGGCTGGAAAGCAGACATTTTCGCCATGCTCTTCTGCTGGCTGGTCTGCAGGGGGATCTTGACGATGTTGATGAGCAGGGTGAAGAGGATGATGTCCCAGCCGTAGTTCGGCAGCAGCTTGTAGATCCACTCCATGACATAGCCGAGAGGACCGCTCAGGATGTAAAAGAAGTTCATACCTTTGTCCATTCTGCCCCGGCTGTGGCCCGGGACGCATTATTTTTTTATCGTAGGACACGCCGCCCACAGTGCAGCGCGTCACAAGAAGCGAAAACTTTATCCCCTGTGCCGCTTTTCAAACAGCTTTGCAGGCTGCAAGTTGCGGGCGGGGCTTTGCCAGCGGCCGGGCGGCGGCACGGGGTCGTAGCCCCATTTGCCCAGCGGATTGCACCGCGCAATGCGCCATGCGCCCAGCAAAATGCCTTTTATACAGCCGTGGGTCAGGATGGCCTGCATGGTGTAGTTGCTGCAGCTGGGCGAAAACCGGCAGCTGCGGCCGATCCATGGGCTGAGGGTATACTGGTAGATGCGGATGGGCACGCACAGCGCCCTGCGGCAGACCATTTGCAGCCGGTTCACACGCGGGACTCCGGCTTTTGCTTGCGGGCAGGGGGCACGGTGGCGGGCGGCTTTGCATCCGGGCGCTTTGCCTTATCCGGCAGACCGGCTTGGGCAAACAGCTTTGCCACAACGCTGCTCAGCTGCCAGCTTTTCAGTTTGGGGGTCATGCCCCGGGCCACGAAGATCAGATCGTAGCCGCCGATATTGTAATCCAGATGCTCGTCGATAGCAGCTTTCATCACGCGGCGGGCGCGGTTGCGCTGCACGGCGTGGCCGATCTTTTTCGTGGCGGTCAGGCCCACCCGGGTGTTGCGGCCCCGGGTCTTGAGCACATACAGTACCAGTGCCGGGTTCACATAGGACTTGCCGCGGGCGTACACACGGCCAAACTCGCTGTTGCGGCGGATCGGACGATAACGCATAACATCGGCACCTCCTTTCGTCCGGGTGCACATAGGTGCACTCTTTAGCCAGTATATCAAAAATTTTTGCAGTTTAAAAGCCCATCCGGGCATTTTTACGAAAAAACTTTTGACGGGTAAAAAAATAAGACCGCCAATGGGATATCAGCGGTCTTTTGTGCGCATATTCATTTCTGCGCCGGATCTCACCTGCAAGGTTTAAGATCAGACAGTCAGGCTCTTGCGGCCCTTTGCACGGCGAGCATTGATGACCTTACGGCCGTTCTTGGTGCTCATGCGGGTCAGAAAGCCATGAACTTCCTTGCGCTGACGCTTCTTGGGCTGAAAAGTTCTCTTCATGGTTGTATCCTCCGTAAAAACTTATCCCCGGTATGGGGTCTTGATCGGTCCCAGATTGGGGACAGGCTTGCAATTCAACAGTATATCGCATAGTATGACGTTCTGTCAAGCATTTTTTTCAGTTTTCTGCAAACTTTTTTCTGATTTTTCTGTTAAAAGCTTTTCAACTTTTTCACCATTTTGCTGTGGAAAACTTTTTTCTACCAGATATTGTGGTCTTTTTGGCGTGTTTCCACAAGGGCGCTGCGGGGGCTTATCTTATGTATTATAAATTACATTATAGTAATATAGACGCAGGGAGATTTTTGTGGTATACTAACATGGTATCAGCAGCATTGTTGAAAACTTCGACCGATTCAATGGAGTGGATGTTTTATGGATTCTTTCAAGGACGTTTTAGAAGCGGCCCAGATGTACTGCAAGGCGCAGATGGCCGAGCCAACGTACAATCTCTATATCGACGGGTTGGAGCCCATCAGCTTTGAGGACTCCAGCCATATCACCCTGTCGGTGCGCAACGATTTTATCTGCAAGATCGTCACCGACCGGTACCTTGGCCTGCTCAAGGAGGCCTTCAAGTCCGTTTTGGGCTTTGATGTGGACATCACCCTTGTGGTGCCCAGCACCCCGCCCCACGAAGTAGTGCTGGCCCAGCAGTACGAGGCAAACCCCGCCTCCCCGCAGGGCAACTACGAGTTCACCTTTGAAAACTTCATCAAGGGGCCGTCCAACCAGTTTGCGTTTGCTGCTGCGCAGGCTGTGGCGGCAAACCCCTCCGGGGCCTATAACCCCCTGTTCATCTACGGCGGCTCCGGTCTGGGCAAGACCCATCTGCTGACCGCCATTCAGACCGAGATCAAGCGCACCCACCCCGACTTCGTCATCATGTATGTCACCTGTGAGCAGTTCACCAACGAGCTGATCGCCGCCATCCGCGCCGGCAGCACCGAGGACTTCCGCATGAAGTACCGCGTGGCAGACCTGCTGCTGGTGGACGATATCCAGTTCATCGCGGGCAAGGAGTCCACACAGGAAGAATTCTTCCACACCTTCAACACCCTGCATACCGCCGGAAAGCAGATTATCCTTACATCCGACCGTCCGCCGCAGGAAATTGCCCGCCTTGAGGATCGCCTGAAGAGCCGCTTTGCGTGGGGGCTGACCTGCGATATCAAGAAACCGGACGTGGAAACACGAATCGCCATCCTGCGCGAAAAGGCACGGCAGGAAAACATCACGATGGATGAGGACGTGTACGAGGCCATTGCGACGCGCGTCGAATCCAACATCCGTGAACTGGAAGGCAGCCTGACCCGCCTTGTCGCCTATGCGCAGCTGACGAATCGCCCGATTACCGTGCAGCTGTGCGAAGAAGCGCTGCACGACATTTTCGCCAAGAAGGTGCGCAAGGAAGTGACGGCGCAGGTTATCATGCAGGCGGTGGCGAACTATTACTCCATCACGGTGGATGACCTGATTCGCCCCACGCGCCGCCGCGAAATTGCTGTTCCGCGCCAAATCGCGATGTACATCACGCGCGACCTGACGAACCTCTCCCTGCCGCAGATTGGGCAGGTGTTCGGAAACCGCGACCACACGACGGTGCTGCATGGCTGCAACCAGATTGCCAACGCCATCAAGATGATCCGCAGAGCCATCATCGAGGGTATCCGCTTTGACTACCTGCTGGTTGACAGCTGGTTCCCTTGTGCTGAACTGCTCCAGTTCATCCACAGCAGGCACCTCAAGTGCCACCTCATCGGGATGATCAAGATGGGCAAGACCAAATATGAGACGGCTTTGGGCGACCTCTGTGCCCGGGACATCATCAAACGGCTCGAGAAAGCCAAGGCCACCAAGAGAAACCGCTCCATTGGCTACACCTGCGCCGCCATCAAGGCCAAGTATGCCGGAATGGATGTCCAGCTCTTCTTCTACAAGAAGGGCAACGGTTCCTGGAACGCCCTCATCACGACGGATATGGGCATTGACGCCAAGAGGGCTTTCGAACTTTATGCCAGAAGATGGTGTATCGAAGTGGCTCATAAGGAGATGAAGGGACTTCTGAACTTGGGCAAATGCCAGTGCGTGGACTTCGCCGGGCAGGTTGCTGCGCTGTCCATGTGCATGATACAGTACAACATACTCGGAACCGTCAAGCGCTTTGAATCGTACGAGACCATTGGCGGCCTGTTCGCTGAAATAACCGGCGAAACCGTAGAACTTACAGTCGTCCAGAGAATCTGGGGACTCATTATAGAGGTCATCAACGTCATTGCTGAGTTCTTATCCTGCGATCCGTTTGAGTTAACTGAAAACGTAATAAACAACAATCATCAAATCAAAGCAGTGAAGATGGCTTTCGACCGGCTAGACCTCGCCGGGGCGGCGGCCTAAATCACTTGCGAAACTTGAGTTATTAAATAATACTAGTGATTTTCGATACGTAGCAATTTGTCATCTTCACTCAACTCGACTACGTAATAAGATGTGTTATGTAGTTCTACAGGTAATTTATCTTCTAATATTGACGCGACAAATTGGATGTTCTCCGAATTCGCAATCTGGGCTAATTTTATTAACTGGTTACCATGCATTAGCTCCTTTTTATCGTTTAAGATAAAATGTAGACAAGGAATGCATTCTTGGTCTGCAAATTTTGTGTAAGCCAAATCAAAGCAGGATATTTCCCCTTGTTTCTTACCCGAACTGAAGTTCACATCAATCGGTGCGAATTTGTAAATTTTTTTCCCCCTTTTTGTTATTGGATCACATTTTATGGCATATCGTTCGTTATATAGTTGTTCTGAGAAGTCAGCAAATATAACATTGAATTTTGCCAATTGAGAATTAATCTGCTCCTGAAAATCAGGGGAGAACAAATTGCTGTCAATGGCTTGAAGTTCATTGTTGAGTTCATTGATTGTGTCCTCTACCTCTGTTATACTATTAATTGCTGCTTCATATGCCCCTTTCTTCTGATAAAACTCGTTTAGTTGTTTTATAATTTCCTCCAAATCAGAGAATGTATCAGATGATGTGATTGATAGCTGCAGTCTAGATTCTTCTTCTCTGAGTGCAAAAATTTTAGATTGTACATTTTGTATTCGTTCATTCAGTTGTGGCAGTTCCTGCGTCATGTATTTTGATTTGTTGATAAGCATTTGATTATGATAACTTACCAATTCTTCGAATGTGTGCTGCAAATTTGGAATGAAGGCTTTTGCTTGTTGGTAAATTGACCTCAATTGATCAACGTTTTCTTCAAAACGTCGGCTCTGCATATCTGCTTCTGCATTTTCGATTACTTCTTTGCGGATGGACAAAGAAGTAAGCTCTCCAATTGTTCTGTTGAGATCGGCTTTTACTTTATTGAGTTTCTTAACATCTATTTCCAGATTAGGGTTAATATTCAAGCCCTGTTTTTTCTGTTCATATTTTGCTATTTCGCTGTCAATTACTCCAAGGGCAACTATGTATGCTCCTTTTGTCTGGATCTTCTCTAAACGTTTTTTATAAGCGTCTTCTTTACTCTTTTTAGCTAGTATCCGAGCTCGTATTTCCCCTTTATCGTATTTACACCCGAACATATATAGGTACAAGGTTTCGTAATCTTCATCTGTACCCCATGCACCCAATGTTTTTAAGGTATTGGAGAGCCGATTTTCCTCATATCTAATATTATGTGAGATAAGTTGGCGAAAAGTCGGTTTCTCAACCTGTGCTGCTGGAAAAATATTATTGCGTAAGATGGTATTGATTTCGTTTTTGGAACTGCCTACATTTTCACCATTAACAGAGTATATGCGCTTACTTCGTTTAAGGAAGTTTCTTTTAATCACAACTTCTTTAGTAGGGGAATCAATGTCATCTACCAAAATAAGTGTAACCAGGACTTGCTCTTTTGTAAGGAAGTCTCTTACAGTCAGATTTTGTTCAGCCCTATTCTCTGGATCTTGATATAGAGATGTATCGGTATTCCCAAGGCAAAAATCAATTAATCTCAAAACCGTAGTTTTACCGACATTATTACCGGTTTGGGTCACATTTTGAGATTTTGTTTTGTCTACTATAAGGTTTAATCCGCGATGAAACTTCAAGTCTCGGATAAGCCCTTTTGTGGCTGATGATATTTGTAAGTTCTTTATATACATAAAGTGATCTCTCCTTTTTCTGATATTTTTGCCGCATTTAGCAAATAGAGCCAATCAAGGCATAACATTAAGACAGGATATGTCATCTGTTCTAGTTCATACATTCTTGCATATAGCCTCCCAATACTCATGTTGCCTTCTTTTTGCAAAGTCATAAGTACATGTGCTCCACGATAATAAATAGTATTTGATGGATGTATGGTATTCGATAGCAACATTTTATCAAATATTTTGTGGGTGTTCAAATATTTTGCAGTCCTCAAAGGCATCTGCAACCACAACAGAAATAGCCCACTGAATATCTTCAATAGTCATATCTGCCGGACAATTTGAACTACACATCACCAAATTGCATGCCTTATCAATGATGTTGTGATATAAGGCTACCGGTGTCATCTTCTCTTTGCCTTCCTCATAGTATCTACGTAGCATAGAATGTATCGATGTACGGGTATTCTTGCCTAAACCTTCATAAGAACAGTATATTTGATTCAACATTGCTAAATAAATGACATGATCCTGAATGCTGCCGCTAACTGCATCTAACTTATTTTCAGTTATCTTTGTCTGAATAACGAAAGGAATCTTCTGCAATAAGTCGACATCATCAATTGCGGATTCCTCCAATGCCTTGATGACCTTGGCTAATGAAGATGTGTTTCGTTGTGGGATAACACAAGGGCCAAGGTGTTTGACTGTTATATTGTACAAATCTTCTTTGATAGCTATTGGCTTTGAATTGACTTCTGCAATAATGCCATCAATGTCTAATATGTTAGTTTCCGGATGGAATACTAGCTCCTGAGGAACCATGTATTCCTTGTCTCTCAGATTCTTTGCAGAAGTCGTTAAGGACAAAAAGTAAAAACGGAAATTCTTGTATTTTCCTAAATCGGTTTTATTGATAGACTCCTGAATCTTTTTCTTTGTGGATTCAGAAGAAACCTGAATGACTATCTTATGCTTGTCGTCGATTAAATCTATTCCGGCTTCATTACTCTGGATTTCGTTAGCATTTCTCAATTCCCAGTCACGTAAACAACTGAGAAAATCTCTAAAGAAGTTTTCTGAATGAACATTAATATCATGCAAATTCAACTTGCCTAAAGACTTTACGCTATTTGCATATGCGTGTAGTAGAAGTGAAGTCTGTTGAATATAGAGAATCCATCATATCTAAAGATAGTGTAAACTTATGATTTTTACGTATATAACCAAAACTATCAAATCGTTCCCAAATTATGAGCGAATGTACGATTTTCTTATTAAATAGACAAATCTTTTTTTTTATCGCTCATCTAAAAGTTGGATGATATTCTAAAGAAAAAGTGGTCTGACAACCTTCAGAAGCCGCTGCCGCGTCTTTTCAAGGCCGTCAGGAGTTCATAAGACTCCTAGGTCTCGGCAAAGCCGAGCCGAAGAGTCGTTGCCGCCGCGCGACACCCTTCTTTCAGAAAGGTGTCCTGCCGGCGCACTTCCAAGTCTTATGGCGGTCACGGTCGGCTCCCTTCAACTCCGACCCTCCGCTCCTTGCGTCACTGCGTGTCGGAATTGAGTCCGCCCACCGTGTCATCTGTGCACTCCCGGCCTCCCGGCGGGAGGTGCAATGAACGACTGTGCTTACGCCAATGTATGAGCCGCAGTTCAGCGAGGGAAGCTACGGCTTC
>OHUE01001382.1_pt1 | contig 10245 bp, 9 predicted proteins | sample 1579111 | NCBI WGS metagenome assembly OHUE01 (sample SAMEA3879524, study PRJEB24766) | human gut metagenome | biome: human-associated habitat; feature: feces | place: USA | collected 1985/1987 | reverse complement strand
CATGCCCAACTGCGAGGTTGCTTATCCCCCGGTGGAGCTGAAGAACGTTCTGGGCCAGTACCTGTCCGAGAACGGCAAGACCCAGCTGCGCATCGCCGAGACCGAGAAGTACGCTCATGTCACCTTCTTCTTCAACGGCGGCGTTGAGGCTCCCTACGAGGGCGAGGACCGCTGCGTCATCCCCAGCCCGAAGGTGGCCACCTACGACCTCAAGCCTGAGATGAGCGCCCCCGAGGTCGCTGACGAGTGCGTCAAGCGCATCGAGAGCGGCAAGTACGACGTGGTCATCCTGAACTTCGCAAACTGCGATATGGTCGGCCACACCGGCGTTTTTGAGGCTGCTGTCAAGGCCGTTGAGGCTGTGGACGCTGCTGTCGAGAAGGTCGTCACCGCTGTGCTGAACGCTGGCGGCTGCGCTTTCCTGACCGCTGACCACGGCAACGCCGAGAAGATGAAGAACCCCGACGGCACTCCGTTCACCGCCCACACCACCAACGTCGTGCCTTTCGTGGCCATCGGCTGCGGCGATGTGAAGCTGCGCGAGGGCGGCTGCCTGGCCGATATCGCACCCACCATGCTGCCCTATATCGGCCTGCCCGTCCCCGCCGAGATGACCGGCAAGAGCATTATCGTGGAGTGATGCTAGACGGGATAACCGGATAAATAAAACAAAAGGCTGCTGCACATTCCGTGCGGCAGCCTTTTTGCATAAGAAAAATTTCCGTGAAAAGGGAATAGCGGAGCGTCCGCAGACGCTCCGCTATTCCGAAATTAAAAATAGATTTTCCGCTGATGATGGCCAAAGCGCACGCGGAGGCCATTTTAAATAGTTCGCCTGCAAAACGGCAAAGCTTACTTTTTCAGGTGGCTGTCCCAGCCGCTGGAGGTGGTGGCCTGCTTGTCAGGTGTGCACCACATGGCCTCTACGCCGTCCAGCGATTCCACCAGCTTCTGTCCTTCTTCCAGCGGCATACAGAACAGGGCAGTGGTCAGGCAGTCTGCCATGCCGGAGTCCGGGCACAGCACGGTGACACCGTTGTAGTAGGCAGCGGGCCACAGGGTGTCCGGGTCGATGATGTGGTGGTAGCGCTTGCCGTCCACCACAAAGTAGCGCTGGTAGTCGCCGCTGGTCACCAGTGCAAGGTCGCTCATGTTGATGGGCGAGCCGAAAATGGAGTTGGTGTTGGTATACACCTCCGAAGCGTTCCACGGGTCCTCTACGCCGCCCGTCCACTGGCTGCCGTCCGGCTTTGTGCCGATGGCGCGCAGGTTGCCGCCTACGCTCACCAGTGCGCTGGTCAGGCCCCGGGCTTCGGCGGCGCGGCAGACCATCTCCACTGCGTAGCCCTTGCCCACACTGCCCACGTCCAGCGACATCTCCGGGTCGGACAGATAGACCGTTTTGGCCTTCTCGTCAATGACAAGGTCGTTGATATCGCAGTGCTGGGCAGCGGCCTCCAGTTCCTCCTGCGTGGGCAGGGTGTTGTCGGCCTCGGAGGCGTCTTTCTCGGCGGCTTCGCGGTAGTCGTGCCAGATGCGGAGGACGCTGCCCATGGCAATGTTCAGCTTGCCGCCGGTGGTGTCGTACATCTGCCGGGCCAGCTCCAGCATCCCGAGGATCTTATCGTTCACCTGAACCGGGGCAGTGCCCGCGTTGTCGTTGATGGTCTTGACGTTCACCACGCCGTCGTAGTCGTTGTAGATGTCGTAGAGACGGTGGTATTCCAGCAGGTCGGCGTGGAGGGCGTCCATCTGGCGGTTGAACTCCTCCTCGCTGTCGCAGTAGGCGATGACCTGCGTGACAGTGTCGAAGGCATCATAGAAGATGGTGCTGTACCGCTGGGCGTCCGCGCTCACGCCGGAGGCCGCAGGCTTTTGGGATGAGCCGCAGGCAGCAAGGAGGCTCAGGCAGAGCGTCCCGGTCAGCAGGGCGGAAACAAAGCGCTTGATGCTCATGCCTGCTCCTTTGCCGCAGCGGTGAAGGAGACATGCTCTTCCGACAGGTGGGCCAGCAGGTCGCCGAAGACCCAGTTCTTGTTGGACGGGGTGACCACGGCCTTGAGGGGGATGTTCACCTGTGCCTGCTTCATCAGGTCCAGCAGGGTGTCCACGTCCTTATCGCGGAAGTTTGCCAGCACCAGCGCAGGAGGATAGGCCCCCGGCTCCAGCACGAGGGTGCGGGAGGTCTTGACTTCCACCTCGCCCAGCAGCTGGGCAACGGTCTTGCCGGCATCGGCGGGGGCAATGGGCAGCAGCTTCATGCCAAAGGCGGGTGCCATGCCCTCCAGCTTGCCCCGGTCGGCGGGGGAAAGGTTCCAGCCCAGCGCCAGCGGCACCCCGGCGTTCTGGTTGCGTGCAATGTGTGCTTTCATCTTTAAAACCTCTTTCGGCAGTGTTTTTTCAAAATACACTATAGTATACCATAAAACCCGTGAAAAGAAAATGAAAACCCGCCGGTACACAGAAATCAGGGGTATTTAAGGTAAAATGCTGCTTGCCTGCGCCCTCATCCGTCTGCTTGCTTCGCGCGCAGCCACCTTCCCCCGACCGGGGGAAGGCTTCCGGCTTGGCGAACTTTCCGGCAAAAAAGGACTGCTGAACCCGGTCGGCACAGCAGTCCCTGCGTATAACAATATTCTTTCGGGCGGGCTCAGTTCATTTTTTTGCCGAAGAACTCCACCTCTTTGCCGATGAACTGCATCAGTTCATCGAACTGGTCGGGGGTCAGGCTCTGTGCGCCGTCGCACTTGGCCTTGGCGGGGTTGTTGTGCACCTCGATCATCAGGCCGTCGGCACCGGCGGCGACAGCGGCCTTGGCCAGCTGAGGCACCATCCATGCGTGGCCGCAGGCGTGGCTGGGGTCCACCACCACCGGCAGGTGGGTCATCTTGTGCAGCATGACCACACCGGCAAGGTCCAGCGTGTTGCGCATACTGGTCTCAAAGGTGCGGATGCCGCGCTCGCACAGAATGACGTTCTCGTTGCCCTCGGCCATGATGTACTCGGCGCTCATCACGAACTCTTCCAGCGTGTTGGCAAGGCCGCGCTTGAGCAGCACCGGCTTTTTCTGGCGGCCAACAGCCTTGAGCAGCTCAAAGTTCTGCATATTGCGGGCACCCACCTGAATGAGGTCCACGTTTTCAAACAGGGGCAGGTGCTCGGTGTTCATGATCTCGGTGACGATGGGGGAGCCGGTGGCACGGCGGGCCAGCTTGAGCAGGTCCAGACCCTCGCTGCGCATACCCTGAAAAGAGTAGGGGGAGGTGCGGGGCTTGAAGGCACCGCCGCGCAGCAGGGAAGCGCCTGCCGCCTTTACCCGCTGGGCGCAGTAGGTGATCTGCTCCTCGCTCTCGATGCTGCAGGGGCCGGCGATGACGGCAAAGCTGCCGCCGCCGATCTTCACGCCTTCCACGTCGATGACGCTGTCGTCCGGGTGGAACTTGCGGTTGGCCTTTTTGTAAGGCTCGGACACGCGGCGGCAGGTCTCTACCACCGGGTTTGCCAGCACCCAGCTTTCTGCAATGGCCTTGGTGTCGCCGATCAGACCCAGAATATGGGTGTCGCTGCCCTTGGAATCGTTGATCTGCAGCCCCATATCCTCCAGCTCGTGGCAGAACTCGCGCACCTGTACGTCGGGGGCATCCTGTTTGAGTACGATGATCATAGTATTTTGTCTCCTTTGCCTTTTCTTATCCTGTGAAACGGCGAGGGAGACCGGCTCCTTTGCCGCAGCTTGCAGTGTCAAACTTCAGTACTCTGAAGTACGTGACGCTATGATATCACTTCACGAAACTGAAGTCAAGAGAAATTTTGAATTTTTTCCGAAAAAGTGGTAGAATAAAAAAGAAAAGAACCCGCGCAGTCATTGTTGTGCAATGACTGCGCACCCAAAGGTCGAGCTTTTTACTGCTTTCCATGGGGTATTATTTCCCGGGGAAAGAGAATCTGCCGGTTACCGCGCATAAGCTCCCCCTTTCGGGGGAGCTGGACACGAAGCGGCCTGAGAGGGTTCAATAGAATCAAAGAGGGAATAACAATGGGAAAAGAAGCTAAAACCAACGCAATGCGCATTCTGGAACGGGAAAAGGTGGCCTATACCGCCCACGAGTACCCCCACGAGGAGGGGGTGGCGGTGGACGGCGTGACCGTAGCTGCCAGCATAGGTGAGGACCCTGCCTGTGTTTACAAGACGCTGGTAACGCAGGGCAGCAGCAAAAACTATTTTGTGTTCGTCATTCCGGTGGCGGCAGAGCTGGACTTAAAAGCCGCTGCCCGCAGCGTGGGCGAAAAGAGCGTGGCGATGATCCATGTGGCGGATATCAACAAGGTGACCGGCTATGTGCGGGGCGGCTGCAGCCCGGTGGGCATGAAAAAGCAGTACCGCACCGTCTTTGACGAAAGCGTGCTGACCCAGCAGAAGGTCTACGTTTCCGGCGGGCGCATCGGTACGCAGGTGTGCTGCGCCCCGGCGGATCTGATCCGCGCTGCACGCGCCGCCACGGCAAAGATCATTTTTTAAAAATCCGGCGCGATATCTGGGATACATCAACACAGCCTTTACATAAAATATACCTGCCGCATAAGTCATACTTAAAAAGAAAAAGGATGGCGAAACTGCACAAAACTTTCGAAAGTTTTTTGACGGCATGGGAACACAAGGGAGAATTTGCCCAAACGCTCTTTGCAAAGCGGTTTTTTTGCCGTAAACTGTATCTAGTACAGGGACGATGCCCCAAAAAACGGGCTTGCATCGCCGCCTGAAAAAACGCTTGCACAGGAAACTGCGGAGGGAAACTTCAATGATGCTGCTGGTGCCGGGTCGCATGGAATGGGGTCACATTCACTGCAATCAGGGGCATGGTGCAACCTTGTGCAAAATGCGCGGACAGAAAAACAGGAAATAAAGGCCGTGGTACAGGTGTACCGCAGCCTTTTTTGTTTGTCGGTCTTGTTGGACAGTTGAGAAAGAGAGGCTTTGGAAAATGGTTCGTAAAGTGGCAGTGATCATGGGTTCGGACAGCGATTGGCCGGTGGTTAAGGGTGCCTGCGCCCAGCTGAAGGCACTGGACATCCCCTTTGAGGCACACATCCTTTCGGCACACCGTACTCCCGCCGAGGCAGCAGCCTTTGCGAAAAGCGCAAAGGCCAACGGCTTTGGCGTCATCCTGTGCGCGGCAGGCATGGCAGCACATCTGGCAGGTGCTTTTGCCGCCAACACCACCTTGCCGGTCATCGGCATCCCCATGAAGGGCGGCGCGATGGATGGCTTGGACGCGCTGCTGGCTACCGTGCAGATGCCCAGCGGCATCCCGGTGGCAACCGTGGCACTGAACGGTGCCAAGAACGCCGCATGGCTGGCTGCTGAAATTCTGGCCCTGAGCGATGACGCACTGGCTGAAAAGCTGGAGGCTGAGCGCGTATCCATGGCACAGCAGATCGCAGCCAAGGAAGAAAAGCTGCAGAACGAACTGAACGAGCTGTAAAGGAGAACCAATGTCTGATTTTGCATATCCGCTGCATGAGGAGTGCGGCGTTTTCGGCATCTACGACCGTGCCGGTACCGAGGATGTAGCCGCAGCGGCTTATTCGGCCCTGTATGCGCTGCAGCACCGCGGGCAGGAGAGCTGCGGTATTGCTGTCAACGATGACGGCGTGATCACCGGCCACCGGGATCTGGGCCTTGTAAACGAGGTGTTCACCCCGGAGGTGCTGGCAAGCCTGTCCACTACCACGGCACACATGGCCACCGGCCATGTGCGCTACGCCACCGCCGGCACCCGCGTCCGCGCCAACGCCCAGCCCATGATCGTCCGTCATGGCCGCGGCACCATGGCGCTGTGCCACAACGGCAACCTGACCAACGCCGTGGAGCTGCGCCGCCAGCTGGAAAACGAGGGCGCCATCTTCCACGGCTCCTCGGATACCGAGGTCATCTGCTACCTCATCACCCGCAACCGTCTGCGCATGGGCAGCATCGAGACTGCCATCAGCAAGACCATGGACGTGCTGGAGGGTGCATACAGCCTTGTGATCATGTCTGCCACCAAGCTCATCGCGGTCCGCGACCCCCGGGGCTACCGGCCCCTGTGCATCGGCACCCTGCCCGGCGGCGGCTACGTCTTTGCCAGCGAGAGCTGTGCATTGGATGCCGTGGGCGCGACCCTGCTGCGGGACGTGGAGCCCGGCGAGATCGTCATCACCGACACCAAGACCGGTGAGCTGCGCTCCATCAAAGACCACTGCGGCCGTCCCGACCGCCAGATGTGCGTCTTCGAGTTCATCTACTTCGCCCGCCCGGACAGCGTCATCGAGGGCAGCTCAGTGCACGAGGCCCGCAAGCAGGCAGGCCGCTTCCTTGCACAGGAGCACCCCGTGGAGGCCGATGTGGTCATCGGCGTGCCGGATTCCGGCTTGGATGCAGCACTGGGCTACTCGCAGGAGAGCGGCATCCCCTACGGCATCGGCTTTATCAAAAACAAATACATCGGCCGCACCTTCATTCAGGGCAGCCAGAAGCAGCGCGAGAACAGCGTGCGCATCAAGCTGAACGTGGTGTCCAGCACCGTCAAGGGCAAGCGCGTGGTGCTGGTGGATGACTCCATCGTGCGCGGCACCACCTCTGCCCGCATCATCAAGCTGCTGCGGGATGCCGGTGCTGCCGAGGTGCACTTTATGGTCTCTGCGCCTCCCTTTAAGTATCCGTGCTACTTCGGCACCGATATCCCGGACCAGAAGCTGCTGGTGGCCACCGGCCGCACGCTGGAGCAGATCAACGAGGTCATCGGCGCCGATACGCTGGGCTACCTTTCCAACGAGCACGTTGTCCAGCTTGCCAAAAACGCAAAATGTTGTTTCTGCACCGCCTGCTTTACCGGCGAGTATGCCGTAGAGCCGGAAAGTGTGCTTTCTACCGATATTCACGACCGTCACCTGAACGACCGTCCCAAGGACGCCAAAAAGTTAGGAGAGTAAGAACATGGAAAAGAGCTATTCTGAAAGCTATGCCGCAGCAGGCGTGGACATTACCGCCGGTTACCGCTCTGTGGAGCTGATGAAGCAGTATGTCGCCCGTACCATGAACGAGCACTGCATCGGCGGCTTGGGCGGCTTTGGTGGCCTGTTTGAGCTGGACTGCACCGGCTATAAGCACCCGGTGCTGATCTCCGGCACCGATGGTGTGGGCACCAAGCTGAAGGTGGCCATGATCATGGATAAGCACGACACCATTGGTATCGACTGCGTGGCCATGTGCGTCAACGATGTCATCTGCGCCGGTGCAAAGCCGCTGGTGTTCCTGGATTACATCGCCTGCGGCCGCAATGTGCCGGAAAAGATCGCCAACATCGTCAAGGGCGTGGCCGAGGGCTGCGTGCAGGCCGATTGCGCTCTGGTGGGCGGCGAGACTGCCGAGCACCCGGGCATGATGCCGGAGGATGAGTACGATCTGGCCGGTTTCACCGTGGGCGTTGTGGACAAGGAGAAGATCCTGAGCAACGAGACCATGGCAGCCGGTGACGTGATCCTCGCCCTGCCCTCCACCGGTGTGCACTCCAACGGCTTCTCGCTGGTGCGCAAAATTTTTGACATCGACGGTGACCCCGCCGTCCTGAAGACGGCCCCCGCAGAGCTGGGCGGCAAGACCCTCGGCGAGGCCCTGCTGGCCCCCACCAAGATCTACGTCAAGCCCGTGCTGAAGGTGCTGGAAGAGGTGCAGGTCAAGGGCATCTCCCACATCACCGGCGGCGGCTTCTACGAGAATATCCCCCGCAGCCTGAAGAAGGGCTGCTGCGCCCGCATCAACAAGGCAGATGTGCGCACCCCGGCTCTGTTCCACCTGATGCAGAAGGTGGGCGGCATCTCCGAGCACGATATGTTCAACACCTTCAACATGGGCGTGGGCATGGTGCTCACCGTGCCCGCCGAGCAGGCTGATAAGGCACTGGAGATCCTGCACGCCAACGGCGAGCCGGAGGCCTACCGTCTGGGCGTCATCGCAGAAGGTGAGGGCGTGGAGCTGTGCTGAACATTGCCGTGTTAGTGTCCGGCGGCGGCACCAATCTGCAGGCGCTGCTGGACAGCGAGGCCCGGGGCGAGAACCCCAATGGCAAAATTACGCTGGTAGTGGCCTCCAAGCCCGGCGTCTTTGCGCTGGAACGCGCCGCAAAGGCGGGTGTGGAGGGCTGTGTGGTGCGCCGCAAGGACTACGCCACCAGCGAGGAATTTGACGCTGCGCTGCTGGAAACGCTGCGGGCGCACAAGATCGATCTGGTGGTACTGGCAGGCTTTCTGTCCGTGCTGGGCCCCAGCGTCATCGCGGCTTATCCGCGCCGCATCCTGAACGTGCACCCGGCGCTGATCCCTTCCTTCTGCGGGCCGGGAATGTACGGCCTGCGTCCCCATGAGGCTGCACTGGCTCGTGGCTGCAAGGTGACCGGCGCCACCGTCCACTTTGTCAACGAGGAGTGCGACGGCGGGCCCATCCTGCTGCAAAAGGCCGTGGACATCCTGCCCGGCGACACCCCCGAGGTGCTGCAAAAACGGGTGATGGAGCAGGCGGAATGGAAGCTGCTGCCCAAGGCTGTGGCTATGGTGTGCAGCGGAGAAATCTGCTGAAAGCTTGCAGAGCGTTGTTCTTGCCTCTCCCTTTGGGAGAGGTGGCACGGCGTAAGCCGTGACGGAGAGGGCGGGGAAGTTGCCTCCGCAAAGAGGTTCGCCCTCTCAGGCGCTGACGCGCCAGCTCCCCCAAAGGGGGAGCCGAGAGTTGCTCTTTGAAAACAAAAATGCAAGGGAGAACAACAATGGAAAAGATCAACCTGAACGAGTATCTGGCCTCCAACGAGTACCCCGGCCGCGGCATTGCTGTGGCAATGGCACCGGACGGACGGCAGATGTTTATCGGCTACTTTATCATGGGACGCAGCGAGAACAGCCGCAACCGCGTGTTTGACCCTGTGCCTGAGCGCGGCGGCATCTGCACCGTTGCAGCCGACCCCGCAAAGCTGGAAGATCCCAGCCTGATCATTTATAACCCGGTGCTGACCCTTGGCAAGACCCACATTGTGACCAACGGCGACCAGACCGATACCATCTACGACCTGATGAGTCAGGGCAAGAGTTTTGCCGACGCCCTGCGCACCCGCACCTTTGAGCCGGACGGCCCCAACTACACCCCCCGCATCTCTGCTGTGGTGTACGCCGACGGCAGCTATCAGATGAGCATCCTCAAGTCTGCCGACGGCAACGGCGACAGCGTGCAGCGCTATTTCTTTGATTACCCCCAGCCCGTTGCTGGCGAGGGCCACTTCATCAGCACCTACAAGCACAACGGCAACCCCATCCCCAGCTTTGAAGGTGAGCCTTTGCGCTTTGCCTGCCCCCGCACCATTGGCGATTTTGCCCACGATATGTGGAGCAGCCTGAATCTGGACAACAAGGTGAGCCTGTTTGCCCGGGTCATTGATCTGGACACCGGCGAGAGCGGCGATATGATCTTTAATAAATATGATCCGGTGTGCAGCGACTTTGACGACCCCGAAGAGCCGGAGCTGCTGCCCGAGGAGCTGGAACTGCTCAAAAAGCTTGACGCCGAGGAAGAATAAGAGTAAACCTTAGGATATAAGGAGGATGCACCAATGAATGAACTCGCACTGAAGTACGGCTGCAACCCCAACCAGAAGCCCAGCCGCATTTATATGGAAGATGGCTCCGACCTGCCTGTTACCGTGCTGAACGGCAAGCCCGGCTACATCAACTTTCTGGATGCCCTCAACTCCATCCAGCTGGTCAAGGAACTGAAAACCGCCTGCGGTCTGCCCGCAGCGGCTTCCTTCAAGCACGTTTCCCCGGCGGGTGCAGCACTGGGTCTGCCCCTGACCGAGGTGGAGCGCCGGATGTACCACATTGCTCCGGAGACCGAGCTTTCTCCGCTGGCTTGTGCCTACGCCCGCGCCCGCGGCGCAGACCGGATGTCCTCCTTCGGCGACTGGATCGCCCTGTCTGACATCTGTGATGTGCCCACCGCAAAGCTGATCCAGCACGAAGTCTCTGACGGCATCATCGCTCCGGGCTACGAGCCGGAGGCACTGGCTATCCTGTCCGGCAAAAAGAAGGGCAACTACAATGTGGTCGCCATCGACCCCGCTTACCAGCCCGCTCCCATCGAGCATAAGCAGGTGTACGGCATCACCTTTGAGCAGGGCCGCAACGAGCTGGTCATCAACGCCGACACCATGCTGAACAACTGGG
>OHUE01001381.1_pt1 | contig 10248 bp, 8 predicted proteins | sample 1579111 | NCBI WGS metagenome assembly OHUE01 (sample SAMEA3879524, study PRJEB24766) | human gut metagenome | biome: human-associated habitat; feature: feces | place: USA | collected 1985/1987 | reverse complement strand
CCCACCGTCGAGGGGGAGGCTACCGCCATGTATCTGGCCAAGCTCATCAAGCCCCTCGGCATCAAGACGACCCGTCTGGCCTACGGCCTGCCCGTGGGTGGCAGCCTCGAGTATACCGATGAGACGACGCTTTACCGCGCCCTCTCCGGCCGCGACGAGCTGTAACCGGCGGATTTTAGAGAACATTAACAGTCTCTTCAAAAATCGCTCTTGAAAATCCAGCAAAATGTGATATAATGACAGGACAGTAAGAAGTCAAGGAAAGGAGGCGCGCTTCATGGCACCTGCCAAGGAACGTCCGGCGACAAAGACCATCGCCACAAACCGCGAGGCGCGCCACGAGTACTTCGTGCTCGAAGCGCTGGAGACCGGCGTTGAACTGAAGGGCACCGAGGTCAAGAGCCTGCGTGCCGGCGGCGTCAACCTGAAAGACAGCTGGGTCGATATTGAGGACGGCGAGCTGCTGGTCAAGGGAATGCACATCACTCCCTACGACCACGGCAACATCTTCAATCAGGATCCTCTGCGGGTGCGGCGGCTGCTGGCCCACAAGACCGAGATCCGGCGGCTGCACCAGCAGTGCAAGCTGCAGGGCTATACTCTCGTTCCCCTTTCTCTCTACTTCAAGCATGGCCGCGTCAAGATGGAAGTCGGCCTGTGCAAGGGCAAAAAGCTCTACGACAAGCGTGCCGACGCCGCCAAGCGCGACGCCAAGCGCTCCATCGACCGGGCTGTGAAGTCCAACGGCAAATTCTACTAGATCTCTTTCAGGCAGCATTCCTGCCCGGAAAACCAAGCTTTCTGCGCATGGCGACATGCGCTTTATGGGGGCGTAAAGGTTTCGACGGGGGGAGCGAGGCCTGGGCAGCGGGTAGCAGTGGGGGAACTGCTCTAAACTCCTCCAAAAAATTAACTGACAACAATAATTATCAGTTGCTCGCAGCCTGAGTGCTGCGCGTTCCGCCCACTCTTGTGTCGTGTGGGGTCGGGGCGTCCTTTAGACACAGCACCTGAACGGACCTAAGCTTTGCGGACCGGCAGGAACTCATGAAGCTACTGAAGCGTTAGCCTGACGACCGGCGTGACGCGGAGGGAATGTTGTAGATCGCCTGCACCCGGAGACACCTACGCTGAACTCTTTTCGGACATGGGTTCGACTCCCATCGCCTCCACCAAACAAGAGCCAGACGAACCCTGTATTTTCGTACTGTGCTCTGCCAACAGAAAAGAGCCTCGCTGTTTTGCAGTGAGGCTCTTCTTTTTATACTATATCATTATCCCATGAAGTCAAGCAATACGTCGATGTCCTGACTGATGGCACGGAGATAGTCGGCACCGCCGCGTCGGCCTTCGTAATTCCGGACACGACTGCTCATCTCGGTCAGGAGTTCTGACTTCCGCACCAGAACGGGATCCCCGATCCATTCATCTCTCTCGATAAAGGCTTCCAGCTGCTCGTATTCCTTTACGATACGAATGTTGGACAGGTTCTCCGGGAGGGTACGGGCATCGAACCAGTCCGGCTGCGCGTGAAAGTCCAAAGGCGGCAGCGGGTCCAGCGGCTCATCGGCGTCCCACACATAGGGATGCCGATCATCTTCTTCCGCCGTTTTCTTGAATCGTCCTACCCGCCCTTCGGCCTTGCCAACCGTCTCATAGTGGTTGAACAACGCCTCGGCGTCGTAGCCGTAAAGCTCGTAGGCGTCCGAATAGCGGTCTGCATAGTCCTTGTACTGGAACGTCTCGACGCTCTCCGTTCCCGGGGTAATGTCGTTCCAGATGCTCACCGCCGCCGCATGGATGGTGGGCAGAGCCGCTGTCATCGTCAGGGCCAGAACCCCCGATGCAGCCGCCGCAATGAATTTTCTTCTCATGATAAGACCTCCTTTTTTATAAGCGGTTCATCCCGGAAGCGAGAATCTCCGCACCGTTACATGATTATTCCACACGTTGGAGCAGTCCTCAAAGATCTTATGCTGTATCCGGCCCCGGATGGTATTGCCGCTGACCTCGCTGGTGCTGGCGATGCCGTGCCCGAGGGAAACTTCCAGCGTATTGTCCTTCAGGGCGCTGAGCCGATAGCTGATGCGCCGCCCATCGTCGCCGCTCAGGACAATACGGCTGTTCTGGATGACCGTACTGCCGTCGGCGCGGCCATTGCCCTGCGCCAGCATGGGATTCGCGCTCTTTCTGATGTCATGCCCGGCCACATCGTCCGGCTGGTTCAGGGTGATGTCGCAGTTGTCCACGACGGCATGGGTCTTGTCGCCCACCATGTGGAAGATGACCTCGCAGCGGTCCGCCCAAATGGTGCAGCGCTCCATCCGCACATCGGTGATGCCGCTCTGCCCCAGTGTGATGAACCACACCGGACGGTTGCCTGCCGCCAGACTCTCCTCCGTCTCTGTCTCATAAAAGCCACAGCCCGAGAGGACGACCTCCCGCACAGCGCTGCCCCAGCCCCAGACGGCTAAGACCTCGTCTGCACCGGACTTGTAAAAATCACAGTCCTCAAAACGGATATTCCGGCTCTCTGCCTGATCCGTCCAGTTGCGCACCCAGATGCCGCCTGCCGTGCCGCCCGTCAGCTGGCGGAATACGCAGCCCTCGAAGCGGATGTTCTCATTGACCCCGTACAGGTCGGCAGCGCCCCGGCACCAGTCGTTGGGCTGGCAGTCGAAGGTACAGTCCACCAGAACAGGCAGTTGCTTTGGCAGCTATCCGCCGCCCGGAAGGTGACATTTTCCAGCCGGATGTCGTGTGCGCGATCCTCATTGGACCTTCCGATGATGCCGACGGCCAGACGATCCTGCCTCAGCGTCTCATACTGGATGTCGCTGAGCAGAACAGCCCCATTGCCCCAGATGGTCAGGCTGCTGGGCAGCTCAAGCTGGGAGGAAAAGCGGTAGACCGCCCCCTCCGTCAGCTCGAGGGGCAGACCGGCGGCGCTGGCACACTGCATCGCGGACTCCAACGCCTGCTGGTCGTCTGCCCTGCCATCGCCCCTCGCCCCGAACTGTTCCGGCGTGATGCTGCCGCTTTCCGGGCTTGCTGTGCTGCTCTGGACGGCGGAGGCGGCCGCAGCCTGCACCAAGGCTGCAGCCGTCCTTTCGTTTTTCTGTGTACCGCCGCACAGAAGCAGCACCGCTGCGAGGCCAAGGGACAGAGCCTTTCTTCTCACCTTCGATTTTTTCTCCTTATCTGGGGGATATTCTTTCCTTTATTTTATCATAAACCGGGTCGGATGTACAGCAAAAGGGCCGCTGCCCGCGAGATGCGGCAGCGGCCCTTTCGGAAATTTTCAGTTCATCCGTGCGTCAGCTCAGGACTGGCAGGCGGTGATGAGGCTCATCTTGTAGACCTCGTCGGCGTTGCAGCCACGGGACAGGTCGTTGATGGGAGCGTTCAGGCCCTGCAGGATGGGGCCGTAGGCAGCGTAGCCGCCCAGACGCTGTGCGATCTTATAGCCGATGTTGCCGGCCTCGATGCAGGGGAAGATGAAGGTGTTGGCCTGACCAGCCACCTTGCTGCCCTTGCACTTGACCTGTGCGACCTCGGGAGCAACGGCTGCGTCAAACTGCAGCTCGCCGTCCACAGCCAGCTCGGGATCCATCTCCTGTGCCTTGATGGTAGCGTCGTGGCTCAGTGCCACGGTGCCGCCCTTGCCGGAGCCCTTGGTGGAGAAGCTCAGCACAGCCACCTTCGGGTCGATGCCGAACAGCTTTGCGGTGCGGGCAGTCTCCACAGCAACCTCTGCCAGCTTGGAAGCGGCAGAGATCTTGACCTCGCCAGTAGCCTTATCGACGGTATCGGTGTAATCAATGTTGACAGCGCAGTCGCCCATGGCAATGCGCTTCAGACCCTCTTCGCCGCAGTCGCGGTCCAGAATAAAGCAGGAGCTCACCAGATGTGCGCCCTTCTTGGTCTTGACCAGCTGCAGAGCGGGACGGATGGTGTCGGCGGTGGAGTAGGTAGCGCCGCCCAGCAGGCAGTCAGCCTTGCCCATCTTGACCAGCATGGTGCCGAAGTAGTTGGACTTCTTCAGCAGGGCGGTGCACTCCTCTGCGGACTGCTTGCCCTTGCGCAGCTCCACCATGGTGCTGACCATCTCATCAAAACCGGCGTAGTTCTCCGGGTCGATGATCTCGGCAGCGGAAATATCAAAGTTACCGGCGGCGGCAGCAGCCTTGCACTCTGCCTCGTTGCCCACCATAACGACCTTCAGCACGCCCTCGGCCAGCAGCTTGCTTGCGGCCTCCAGAATGCGGGGGTCATTGCCCTCGGTGAACACGATCGTCTTGGGATTTGCCTTCAGCTGTGCTACCAGCGGTGCAAACATATCAGCCATTGTGATTACCTCCGAAAATGCTTTCCAAAATTTGCATCCCGTCTCTGTTGGACACAAGGATGCCTTTCTTCTTTATTCTAGCACAGACGGCAAAAAGTTCAAGACAAAATTGTGTTTTTGTGCTATATTTTAGGGGAGAAACCGCCATTTGATTTGTGAATAAAATATCATACTGGTTTTAAAGGAGATGTTCTCCATGGATATGGATACTTTAAAGGCCGAATGCCTTGCCTGCACCCGGTGCGAGCTGTGCGCCACCCGGACGAACGTGGTATTCGGGCAGGGCGTGCCGGACGCCGAGGTGCTGTTTGTGGGCGAGGGCCCCGGCCAGAGCGAGGACGAGCAGGGTCTGCCCTTTGTGGGGCGCAGCGGCCAGCTGCTGGACAAATACCTGTTTGCCATCGACCTTGACCGCAAAAAGAACTGCTATATTGCCAACATCGTCAAGTGCCGCCCGCCCCAGAACCGCGACCCGCTGCCCGCCGAGAGCGAAGCCTGTATGCCGTGGCTGCGGGAGCAGTTCCGGCTGCTGCATCCCAAGATCGTGGTCTGCCTTGGGCGTGTTGCCGCCCAGCGGATGATCCGGCAGGATTTTTCCGTCACCCGGGAGCACGGGCAGATCATTGAGAAGGGTGGCATTTTGTTCATGGGCACCTTCCACCCCGCCGCCCTGCTGCGCCAACCCCAGAACAAGCCTGAAGCCTTTGCGGACTTTACCGTACTGCGGGACACCATTGCCGCCGTGTGCGAGCATACCTATCATAAATAAGGACAGGAACCAACCGCGCCGCTTTTGCATACTGTAAAGCAAAAGTGAGGTGTTTTTGTATGGAAAGTTCCGTGCATCCTTCTGTGGATTTCTTTTTGGGCGCTACAACGCCCGCCGGGTTCAAGGGCTACTTTGCGCCGCTGCGCCGGGAGCCCGGGATGCAGCTGGTGCTGCTCAAAAGCGGGCCGGGCTGCGGCAAGTCTACCCTGATGAAGCGGCTGGCGCGCTCCGCACAGGATAAAGGCGAACCCATCCAGCGCATCCACTGCGCCAGCGACCCCGACAGTCTGGACGGGGTGGTATTCCTGCGGCAGAAACGCGCCATCATCGACGCCACCGCGCCCCATGTGGTGGAACCGGAAGCCCCCGGCGCAGACGAGCGGGTGCTGAGTTTGTACCACACCATTGACGCCGATGCCCTGCACCCCCACAAGGACGAGGTGACCGCCCTGTTTGCCCGCAACCAGCTGCTGCGCAGCCGGGCGGCGCGGTATGTGGCCTCGGCGGGCAGCCTGCTGCTGGACAGCCGCCGCGCCGAAGCGTGCAGCGCCAACTTTGAAAAAGTGCGCCGCTACGTCAAGCGGCTGTGCATCCGCCTGTTGCCCCGCACCGAGGAGATGGGCTCTGAAGAGCTACGGCTGCTCTCGGCCATCACACCCAAGGGCGAGGTGTTCTATCAGGGCACGGTGCAGGCACTGGCAGACAAATGCATCCTCTTCCGGGACGACTACGGGGCAGTCTCCCGCCTGCTGCTGGAGCTCATCCGCGCCGAGGCGCTGGCGCGGGGCTACCACATCATCACCTGCCCCTGCGCCATGCACCCGGAGGATAAGATCGACCACATTATCATCCCCTCCCTGCGGCTGGCGTTCCTGACCGACAACCGCTGGCATCCGGTGCGGCTGTCTGCGGCGCAGACCGTGCGGTGCAGCCGTTTTGTGGATAGAGAAAACCTTTCTGCCTGCCGTGCACGGCTGCGCTTCAACGAGCGCGCCGCCGCCGAACTGTTGGAACAGGCCTGTGCCCTGATGGCGCAGGCAAAAAGCTGCCACGACGAGTTAGAGACCTACTACCGCACCGCCGTGGATTTTGCACAGGTGGATGCCGCAGCCGCCCAGTGCATGGAGCTGTTCGGGGTAGGATAAAGTAAACTATAACGGAGGTGAAACGCCTTGGCAAGCATCCATCTGCCCATCCGGCAGCTGGTGGAGTTTTTGCTGCGCACCGGCAGCATCGACAGCCGCTTTGCCGGCTTTGACCGCGCCAACGAGGGCGCACGCATCCACCGCAAGCTGCAAAAGGCCGCCGGGGAGGGCTATCAGGCCGAGGTATTCCTCAGCGCGGAGCGGGAAGCCTGCGGCATCGCCTTTACGCTGGAAGGCCGGGCAGACGGCATTTTCACCGACGAAAACGGCACCGTGACTATTGATGAGATCAAGACCACTACCGTCCCCTATGAGGAGATCACCGAGGAACTGAACCCCTGCCACTGGGCGCAGGGAATGGTCTACGGGGCGCTGTATGGCCGTCAGCAGGGGCTGGAAAAGCTGGACGTCCGGCTCACCTACTACCAGATCGACACCGACGACATCCTCCGCTTCGTGCGGCATTTCACCCTTGAAGAGCTGGAAGCGTTTTTGCAGGATCTGCTCGAGCAGTACGCCCCCTGGGCGCAGCGTCAGCTGGCGTGGAAGGAGCAGCGGGGCGTGAGCCTTTCGGCGCTGGATTTCCCCTTTCCGGCCGGGCAGAGGGCGCTGGCAGGCGAAGTCTACCGCGCCTGCACTGCCGCGCCGTCTAAAAGCGGCGTCCGGCTCTTCTGTCAGGCCCCCACCGGCATCGGCAAGACCATGAGCGTCCTCTTCCCTGCTCTGCGGGCCATCGGCACCGGCTGCGGCGAGAAGCTGTTCTACCTCACGGCCCGCAATACCACGCAGTCTGCCGCCGAGGACGCCGTGGCGCGGCTGCGGGCGGCTGCCCCGGGGCTGGCGCTCCGGAGCGTGACCCTGACGGCCAAGGAGAAGGTCTGCCTCCACCCGGATGCCGAGGGCCATCCCGCCTGCCTGCCGGAGCTCTGCCCCTACGCAAACGGCTACTACGACCGGGTGAACACGGCCCTGAAAGCCCTTCTGGACGACGGCACCGGCCGCTTCGACCGGGCCGCGCTGGCCGATGCTGCGCGGCAGTTCACGGTCTGCCCCTTCGAGCTGGGGCTGGATCTGAGCGAGTGGTGCGATGTGGTCATCGGAGACTACAACTATCTGTTTGACCCGGTGGTGCACCTCAAGCGCTTTTTCGATGCCGCCGGGGACTGGCTATTCCTCATTGACGAGGCGCACAACCTGCCGGACAGAGCCCGTGCCATGTACTCGGCGCAGTTTGCCAAAAGCAGCCTGACCGAGGCAAAGCGGGCGCTGGGCAAGGGCAAAAGCAGCCTGAAAACCGCACTGACCAAGGCGGATAAGGTCTTTCTGGCGGCGCGCAAGGCCTGCGCACAGGCTGCGCCCCGCACAGGCACAGAACCTGCCGGGGAGACAGAGCCTATGCAGGTAAGCCTTTTACCCGCTGAAGCTGCCCCGGATTTTGCCCTGCCACAGCCGCTGTACGCCCGGGACGGCACCGTGTTTTTGCAGCAGCTGCCCGCCGCTTTGCCCGCTGCCCTGCGGGCGGTGCACACCCCTTTGCAGGACTGGCTGGAACAAAACCCCGAGGACCCCGCCCACGCCCAGCTGCTGGAACTCTACTTCGCCTTGCAGGATATCGCCCGCGCCGCCGACCGGTACGACAGCCATTTTGTCACCCAGCTCACCGCCCGGGGCAGTGAGTTGGAGCTGCATCTGCTCTGCTTAGACCCCGCGCCTTTTGTGGACGCCAGTCTGGCGACAGGGCGCAGCGCGGCGCTGTTCAGTGCCACGTTGACCCCGCCCGCTTTCTACCGCAGCGTACTGGGCTGCGCCGATGCCCGGGCGGTGGCGCTGCCCAGCCCCTTCCCGCCGGAAAATCTGGGGCTGTTCTGTCTGCCGGGCATCTCCACCCGCTACCGCCAACGGGAAGCCAGTGTGCCCGCCGTAGCGGATGCACTGGCGGCGCTGGCGCGGGGCAAGACCGGCAACTATCTGGCGTTTTTCCCCAGCTACGCCTATTTGCAGCAGGTGTACGAAGCCTTTGCCGCCCGCTGGCCGGACATTCCCACCCTTGTGCAGCAGCGCAGCTTGGACGATGCCGGGCGCGCAGAATTTCTGGCACAGTTCGTGCCCCGCCCCGCCAAAACGCTGCTGGGTTTTGCCGTGATGGGCGGCATCTTCGGCGAAGGGGTAGACCTTGTGGGCGACCGACTCATCGGCTGCGCCATCGTGGGGGTGGGTCTGCCGCAGGTGAACCCCCGGCAGGAGATGCTGCGCCGCTATTACGAGGAACAGTCCGGCTGCGGCTTCGACTATGCCTACCGCTACCCGGGCATGAACAAGGTGCTGCAAGCCGCCGGGCGGGTGGTGCGCACCCCACAGGACAAAGGCGTGGTGCTGCTTTTGGACGACCGCTTTGCGCAACCCGACACCGCCCGTCTGTTCCCGCCGCACTGGCAGCACATCCAATATCTGCCCGGCACCGCCGCGCTGGAAATGGCGCTGGCAGCGTTCTGGGATACCTGAAACTACAAAAGGAGCTGTTGCATTATGCGCAACAACTCCTTTTGCTATAACCTTAATACTCCACGCCTTTCCGTGCAGCGATGCCCTTCTGGTAAGGGTGGCGGCGGCAGCACATCTCTGTGAGGTAATCTGCGGCGTCCAGCATCCACCCGGGGGCTGCGTGGGCGGTCAGGACGCATTCCTGCCCGGCGGGGCGGTGCAGCACCGCCTGCTGCAGCAGGTCTTTGTCCACCATATCCAGTTCCCACGCGCTGCCGGCTTCGTCCAGCACCAGCAGATCACAGGGCTGCGCCAGCGCCGCCGCAAGATTTTTGTTCTGTAAAGCGCGGGTAGCGGCCTTTTCGGCTTCGTTCATCTGAAAGACGAATTTCTGCCCGGCCTTGCCCCGGTAAACGGTGGCGCCCAGCTGCTCCAGCAGCGGGATCTCGCCGCTCTGCCCGCCCTTTAAAAACTGCACGATGACCACACGTTTTCCGCTGCCCAGTGCCCGCAGGGCAAGCCCCATGGCGGCTGTGGTCTTGCCCTTGCCGTCGCCGTAATACAGATGCAAAAGGCCTAAGCTTTCCATCGTTTTTCTCCTTTTTTGTAACAAAAGGCATCCGCAGCCCTGTATGCTTGCTACGGATGCCTTGTTATTTACACGTTGCTTTTACTGGTACAGTGGGAACTCCCGGGTCAGGCGCAGGACGCGCTCGCTGATCTCGTCCTTCTTTTCCTCATAGTGCCAGATGCAGTCTGCAATGCAGTCCGCGATCACCTGCATCTCGGCTGCGCCCATGCCGCGGGTGGTGACAGCCGGGGTGCCCAGACGCACGCCAGAGGTCACAAAGGGGCTGCGGGTCTCGCCGGGGACGGTGTTCTTGTTGGCGGTGATGTGTACGCTGTCCAGACGCTGCTCCAAGTCCTTGCCGGTGCACTCCTCGTCCCGCAGGTCAATGAGCATCAGGTGGTTGTCGGTGCCGCCGGATACCAGCTTGACCCCGCGCTGCTGCAAAGCCGCAGCCAGCGCCTGTGCATTTTCTACGATCTTGCGGGCATACTCCTTGAACTCCGGCTTGAGGGCCTCGCCGAAGCAGACGGCCTTGGCGGCGATGACGTGCATGAGCGGTCCGCCCTGGATGCCGGGGAAGACGGCCTTGTTGAACTGCTTGCCGAATTCCGCATCCTTGCAGAGGATCATGCCGCCGCGCGGGCCGCGCAGCGTCTTGTGGGTCGTCGTCGTGACGACGTCGGCGTACGGGACCGGGCTCGGATGGAGGCCGGCGGCGACGAGGCCAGCGATATGCGCGATGTCGACCATGAGGTAAGCGCCGACCTTATGGGCAATCTCCGCGAGGCGCGGGAAGTCGATGATGCGCGCATAGGCGGAGGCGCCGGCGACGATCAGCTTCGGCTTGCTGCCTGTGCTGTCATAACGCGGGTCGAGCGGGTGGAGCTCGAAGTGCTCGCCGCGTTTGCGGGCGCGGTTGATGAGCAGGTTCATG
>OHUE01001367.1_pt1 | contig 10342 bp, 8 predicted proteins | sample 1579111 | NCBI WGS metagenome assembly OHUE01 (sample SAMEA3879524, study PRJEB24766) | human gut metagenome | biome: human-associated habitat; feature: feces | place: USA | collected 1985/1987 | reverse complement strand
GGATGTCCACGACGGCGTTCACCGCCATCAGCGGGAGCAGTCCCTCCTTCTTGTTGCGGATGAAGCCATAGACCAAAGAGACAAGTCCCGAGGCGAACAGGAAGGCCGCGACGACCTTCACGACCGTCTCCGAGGCTTCGTTGTCAAAAATCATCACCAGACCTATACCTATGGATGCCAGTGACCTGAGTATGCTGCTGAGCGTGGTTTTGTAGCCAAAAGTAAACATAATTTCATTCCTTATATAATACAACCTACAAATTTACGCAAAAAATGCTATATTCGTGCCTATGTTTTTCGATACACATAATCATAGCCAATTCTCGTTCGACGGAAGCGGGACAACTGTAGGGAAAAGTGCTGTGGCGGCGGCGGAAAAAGGACTCGGAGGAATTTGTTTCACAGACCATTGCGATTTTTACGTTCCGCAGATGAAGGAACGGTTCGAACCGATCGTGAGCGAGGTCTTCGACATAGACGCCCAGCAGGCGGAGATCGACAGGGTGAACGGCCTGATCGCCGAAGGAGGGCTGGGGAAGAGCGTCCCTAGGAAATTCAGGATATTCAAAGGAATGGAGCTCGGACTCGGGGAAAAGAACCACGAACAGACAAGGGAATGCCTCTCAAGCCACAAGTTCGACCAGATCATCGCGTCGGTCCACTACATTGAGGACACCGACCCTTATTTCGGGCCGTACTACAAGGGAAAGAACTGGAAGGAAGCCTACGGCCGCTACCTTGAGGCCCTGCTCAGGGAGATGAGATGGCTCGGGGACTTTGACATAATGGGACACTTCGACTATGTTGCCCGCTACGCCCCGTACCCTAAGGAGAGCGTGCTGTACCGGGACTTTCCGGGGCTGTTCGACGAGATCTTCAAGTACCTTATCGAGAACGGCAAGGGATTGGAGATCAACACCAAGACCTACAAGGCCTACGGACTGAGGACTCCGCAGCTGGACAGGGATCTGCTGATCAGGTACATGGAGCTTGGAGGCGAGATCATCAGCCTCGGATCGGACTCCCACGCACCGGAGCAGGTCGGACACAAGTTCGACTACTTCGCACAGTATGTGAAGATGTTCGGATTCCGCAGGCTGGCCCATTTCGAAGGCCGCCGGCTCAATCTAGGAAGCTATCTCGCAAAGGAACTTGATCCTGACAAGACGGATCTCCATCTCCTCGTAGTCGGAGCCAAGCACCTTGACCGCCTCCTCCACAGAGTCCGAGGTCGCCTCGTTCTTGAAATACGCGTAGATGTCGTCAACCACGTCATCATCAATCGCCTGGCTGATGTAGTAGTTCAGATCCAGCTTCGTGCCGAAGGAGACGATCCCCTCGATCTCTCCCACCAGATCGTCAAGCTCAAGCCCCTTGGCCTCGGCGATGTCCTCAAGAGACATCCGCCTGTCGATGCTCTGGATAATGAATATCTTGTCGGCGGATTTGGTCGGAGCCGACTTGACGACAAAGTCCTCCGGCCTCGTGATGTCGTTCTCATCGACATACCGGCGGATCAGATCGAGGAACTCCTTGCCGTACTTCCTCGCCTTTCCCTCTCCGACACCCTGGCAGTTGTGCAGTTCCTCGTAGGTGATCGGATAGAGGATCGACATGTCCTCCAGCGCCGGATCCCCGAAGATGATCCACGGCTGTAGATTCAGCTTTCTGGACAAGTCCTTCCTGAGACTCTTGAGCATGGACAGGAGAGCCGCGTCCCCTCCGCCTCCCTTGGATCCCGGAGAAGGAGTCTCGTCGTCATCATCGTCATCATGGTCATGATGATGGCCGTAGCTGCACACACCGTTCTCATGGTCGTGATGATGGTGATGCTCGTGCTCTTCTTCCTCGTCCTCGTGGGCGTGCTCCTCGTTTGCCTTGGCAGCCATGGCGATCAGCTCGGCCTTGAAGTCGTCCTTGGTGGACATGGCCTTCAAAATCTGCTCACCGGTCAGGTGATCCCATGCGGTGGTCACGATAGTGGCAGTGGGGTTCTTTTCGCGCAGCATTGCCACGGCAGCGGCGATCTTTTCCTCGCTGGCGGTCTGGGTGCGGCTGAGCAGGATGCAGCTTGCATGGCTGATCTGGTCATCGTAGAACTCGCCGAAGTTCTTCATATACATCTTGACCTTGTTCACATCGGCCACGGTGACAAAGCTGTTCAGCTGCACATCCAGATGCTCGGCCACGCCCTCGACAGCGCGGGTCACGTCAGACAGCTTGCCGACGCCGGACGGCTCGATGACGATGCGGTCGGGGTGGTACTGCTCCACCACCTGCTGCAGAGCGGTGCGGAAATCGCCCACCAGAGAGCAGCAGATGCAGCCGGCGTTCAGCTCGTTGATCTGAATGCCGCTTTCCTTCAGGAAACCGCCGTCAATGCCGATCTCGCCGAACTCGTTCTCGATCAGCACCACCTGCTGGCCTGCAAAGGCCTCGGTGATCAGCTTTTTGATCAGAGTGGTTTTGCCGGCGCCAAGGAAGCCGGAGAAGATATCGATTTTAGTCATGTTCCAAATGCCTCTTTCTTTTTATCGCAATATTCGCAATTGTTAGCGCAAAGGGCCGCAGAGTGCTGACCCAAAAATACTACACCTCTATTATAACAAGGCTGTCAATGGAAAACCGGCCTTTTTCAAGAAAAAATTGTAACTTTTTTTGCAAATTGACGGCGTTTTGGGGGGAGTTTTGCCCCCGCATTGCATTCTTTCCCGCAGAATGATACAATAGCAGCAGCAAACCATCGCCGCCGGACGTTTTTCCGGCAAATGACAGAAAGAGGGCTTTTGTTATGAGTATGAACACAGTTCCCGAGCGTCTGGCCGCGCTGCGTGCCGCTATGAAGGCAAACGGCGTGGACGTCTATCTGATCCCGGTGGGCGATCCGCATTCCAGCGAGTATCTGCCCGACCACTACACCTCTCTGACCTACTTCTCCGGCTTCCACGGTGAGAACTCCAACTTTGTGGTCACCATGACCGAGAGTGCAGTCTGGGCAGACGGCCGGTACTTTGTGCAGGCAGAAAAGGAGATCGCCGGCACCGAGATCCAGCTGATGCGCATGGGCGAGCCGGGCGTGCCCACCGCCGAGGAATACTGCGGCAAGGTGCTGCCCGAGGGCGGCACGCTGGGTCTGTGCGGTCTGACCGCCAACTGTGCACTGGTCAACAGCCTGAAAAAGGAACTGGAGCCCAAGCACGGCAGCATCAAGACCCTGTTCTTGGAGGACGAGCTGTGGGTGGAGGGCCGCCCTGCCCGCCCGGCTACCCCGGCATGGATCCTGCCCAAGGAGTACGCTGGCTTCTCCCCGGCAGAAAAGCTGGAGCAGCTGCGCGGCAAACTGAAGGAGCAGGGCTGCACCGCCCAGCTGGTGGGCAAGCTGGATAATCTGGCATGGCTTCTGAACCTGCGCGCCATGGATATCGAGTGCACCCCCTACGCCATGGCGTACTGCTATGTTACCCCGAATCGCGCCGTGCTGTTCATTGATCAGGCGCGGGTCACCCCGGAGGCTAAGGCAGAGCTGGAAGCCAACGGCGTAACGCTGGCCGACTACGACAGCATTCTGGACGGGATGGCCGCCGAGACTGAGCCCCAGACCGTGCTGGCGGAGAGCGCTACCGTGAACTACGCCGTGTATCAGGTGCTGGAAAACAACCCCGCCCTGACCGTGAAGGACGCCGCCGACCCCCTGCTGGCCATGAAGGGCGTGAAGAACGAGGTGGAGCTGGCACACCTGCGCGAGTCCCATCTGCGGGATGCCGTTGCCATGGTACGCTTCCAGATCGAGCTGGAAAACCGTCTGGCTTCCGGCGAACAGCTGACCGAGCTGACCGTGGACGAGATCCTGCACAAGTACCGCAGCGCAGACGATAAGTTCCTTGTGGAAAGCTTTGGCACCATTGCAGCCTACGGCGGCAACGCAGCCATGATGCACTACCACGCCACCCCGGAGGATCACGCCGTTCTGCAGCGCAAGGGCTTTTTGCTGGTGGACAGCGGCGCCACCTATCTGGACGGCACCACTGACATCACCCGCACCTATCCGCTGGGCGAGCTGACCGAGGACGAGCGGCTGTTCTATACCTGGACGCTGCAGTGCCACATCGACATCGCCAAGGCCGTCTGGCTGGATTACTGCGACTGCCACATGCTGGACACCATCGCCCGCGAGCCGCTGTGGCGTCACCTCATCAACTACCGCTGCGGCACCGGCCACAGCGTCAGCTTTGTGGGCAACGTCCATGAGGGCCCCCACGCTTTGAACGGGCGCAACACCACCCTGATGCGCCCGGGCATGATCGTCACCGACGAGCCCGGCGTGTACGAGGCCGGCGAGGTGGGTATCCGCATCGAGAACGAGATCGAGTGCTACCACAAGGCCGACAACCAGTACGGTACCTTCCTTGCCTTCCGTCCCCTCACCTTTGTGCCCATTGCTACCTCTCCCATCGTGCCCGGCGTGCTGGACAAGGAGCAGGTCGCTTGGCTGAACGATTACCACCGCAAGGTGTTCGAGCAGCTGGCACCCCGCCTGACCGAGGACGAGCGCGCATGGCTGGCCGAGAAGTGCGCCGCCATCGGCTGCTAACGCTAAAAAGAACAAAAGTCAGCTGCCGCTTGCTGTCCTGACTCTTGCCGTAAAAATGCAATTCCGGGCAGACCGCAGTCTGCCCGGAATTGCTTGATTTAAGATGATTTTTCCGCTGATGATGGCCAGAGCAACGCGGAGGCCATTCCAAATCGTCTACCCTGCAAAGGAAACCAAACCATGATCTTTCACATTGCGATCTGCAGCCCGGACGGTGCGCTGCGCAGCAGGCTGGAGCACCAGTGCATGGAGTTCTTCGCCCGGCGGGAGGACGCCTGCATCGTGGAGCAGCTGCAAAGCCCGGAGGCGCTTTTGCAGCAGGATGCCGCCGGGCTGCGGTACGAGCTGTACCTCATTGAGCTTGCGGCGGTAGCCCGGCCCGAAGGGCTTACGGCGGCGGCAGAGCTGCGCCGCCGGGGCCGCCGCGCTCCGCTGGCTTTTGTGGCACGCACCCCGGCCCATGCATACAGCGCCTACCGGGTGGACGCCATGCAGTATCTGTTGCAGCCGGTGCACCAGCCGGAAGTTTCTGCCCTGCTCAAGCGGGCAGTGGAGCCGGAATACGGCCCCACCCTTACCGTGACCACCGCCGACGGTGTGCGGGCGCTGACCTATGCCGAAATTGAATATCTGGAATGCACCCACCACATCGTGCACTTCCATCTGACCACCGGAGAGGATGTGGCCTCCCTCTCGCTGCGGGTGCCCTTTTCTGCGGTGGCGCAGCCGCTGCTTGCAGACGGCCGCTTTGTGCAGCCGCACCGCTCCTATGTGGTCAATCTGGAGGCAGTACAGCTGCTGTCCCCCGGCGAGGTACGGATGCGCAGCGGGGCGCGCATCCCCATCCCCCGCGGGCGGGAAGCCGCCGTCCGGGAGGCTTTCTGCGCCCGGGTAGGGTAAAAAGCAAAAAAGTCGCTGCACATTCGTGCAGCGACTTTTTTGCTTAACGATTTATTCTTCCTTATGCCGGGGCTTTTTGCGGCGGGCGTGCTTTTGGGGCTTGCGGCGGGGCTTTTTGCGGGAGGGCTCGGGCTGGACAGAGGCATCGTTCAGGCGGGACATCGCATCCAGCAAAGCGCCCTGCAGGCTGTCCGAGGGCACCCCGCTCTCCGAAAAGGCGAACAGGAATTTGTAGATCTGGGGCTGCAGCTCCTCGTACAGCCCAAGGCGGGTGTACACCTCCTTGAACAGCTGAAAAATCTGTGTCTTGTTCTCTACGATGCCGCGCAAGTCGATCTGGGTATGGCAGAGGCTTTTGGGGTTCTGGATATAATGATACCCGGCCTCGGAGATGGAAACGAACACCTCCGCATGTTCAAGATACCCCATGTTGAAGATCAGATCCTCGGCCCAGTGCACATCGGGCGCAAAGGCAAGCTGATTTTGCGCAATGATCTCCCGGCGGTAGAGCTTGTTCCACAGCACGCCGTAGTAAAAGGAGGCGGGCTGCTGCATCAGGCGGCGGGCGTAGTCCTCCCGGCTGTAAACGCCCTGCGGCAGAAATCCGTACTTGTGTACCTCGGTCTTGGGGGCTTCCGGCTCGATGCCAAGGGAGGTCTGCAGCGTTTCCAGCGCGTGCCCGGTCTTGCTGGAGTTGGAAGGGATCACCATCCAGTACGGAGCGATCACAAGGTCGGCGTTGTGCTCCAAGGCGGCCTGTACAAGGTTCTGGGTGTAATCAGGGTCCAGTGCGTCATCACTGTCCACAAACTGGATATAGTCGCCCTGCGCAAGGGTAAGCCCGGCATTCCGCGTGCGGGAAACACCCTCGTTCTCCTTATCCACCACCACGATGCGGGGATCCTTGGCCCGGAACTGCTCACAGATGGCAAGGCTGTCATCCATAGAGCCATCATTCAACACGATGATCTCCAACTTCTGATAGGTCTGGCTGCAAATGCTTTCCAGACAGCGGGAAAGCCCCTTCTGGGCGTTGTACACGGGCACAATGATGCTGACGAGAGGGTTCGTCATGGCAGGGCCTCCTTTTTTGACGACAAAATTTGAGTATTATTATTATCATACTCCAGCGGCGCCCGGATTACAAGAGCGCCGCACTGTGGCAGTTTTGTGAAACCTTACGCCTGCGCCCAGTCCAGTGCAGTCCAGTCCGGCAGGAACTGGTCGCAGATGCGGCGCAAAGCGGGGGCGTCGGCGGCGCTGGTGGTGTCCTGAATGCCCACCAGATAGAAGCCGGCGTCATGGGCGGTCTGGGCAGCGTAGAGCGCGTCCTCGCACACGGCACACCCGGCGGGGCTTGTGCCGCCAAGACGGTGCAGCGCCTCCATAAAGGGGGCGGGACTGCTTTTACTCATAGTGCCCCGCGCCTCGATGTAGAAATCAAAGTATTCATCGATACCAAGGCGGGTCAGCACGGTGCGGCACTGGCTGCTCCATGTGTTGGAGCAAACGCACATCCGTGCGCCCTCGGCCCGCAGCCGGGCAAGGGTGTCCCGCACGCCGGGCTTCAGTTCCACCTTCTCGTACAATTGGGCGATCACCTCGCGCATCACGTCCAGATAGCCGTTCCTGTCCAGCGGCAGCGCATACTCCCGGATGAGGTACTGTGCGCCGTCCTCCATGCCCATGGTCAGCAGGGTCTCGTGCAGGTCTGCCTTCGGGGTGCGGCCAAAGCGCGCCAGCAGCGCCTCCGGGGCGCCCTCCCATACCACCACCATGCTGTCGGTCAGGGTGCCGTCCATATCAAAGATCCATTGTTTGCAGTGCATACGTTCCTCCTGTTGTGCGCCCTCCGGGCCGCCTTTATACTCATCTCCGGTTAGTATAGCACGAAACTTTCACAGGAAAAAGGCATGATCTCCGAAAAATCGGGAGAATTTTACCTGAAAGTATGGTATAATTATAACAATTTTAGAAAATACCGGGAACGTGCACGGGAGGGCTTGATATGGAACGCAGAGAACCCACGCAAAAGGCGCTGGTGCTGGCAGGCGGCGGTGCGCGCGGCAGCTATCAGGTAGGCGTCTGGCGGGCTTTGATGGAGCTGGACTGGCACCCGCAGATCATTACCGGTACCAGCGTGGGCGGGCTGAACGGTGCCATGTTCGTGCTGGATCTGTACGAGACTGCCCGGGATATGTGGCTGACCATCCGCAGCCGGGATGTGATGGAACTGCCGGAGGAAAACGCAGACCTTTCCGCCCTGCACCAGTTTCTGCGCCGGGTGGTAAAGGAAGGCGGCATGGATGTGACCCCGCTGGAAGAGATCGTGGAGCGGGTACTGGACGAGGACGCACTGCGGGCAGCGCCCATCCGGTTCGGCATCGTGACGGTGGAGCAGCGCGGGCTGCGTCCCCGGGAGCTGACGCTGGAGGATATCCCCGCCGGACAGGTGCGGGACTACCTGATGGCTTCGGCGGCCTGCTTCCCCGCCCTGCGGGCGCGGCAGATCGACGGGGTAAAGTTTCTGGACGGCGGGTACAGCGATAATATGCCCACCGGCCTTGCCAAGACCATGGGCGCAGAGGAACTGGTCTGTGTGGATCTTGAGGGCGTGGGCATCACCCGCCCCAACCTGACCGGTCTGCCCACCACCATGATCCGCAGCTACTGGGAGCTGGGCGATATCCTGCACTTCGACCCCGACACCGCCAAGCGCAACATGGAGCTGGGCTACTACGACACCCTGCGCGCCTTTGGCCGCATCCGGGGCTGTGCCTACGCGGTGGACAGCGGTACGGACAGCAGCGCCGATGCCGAAGCCTTCCGCGCAGCCTTTGACGCAGTGCAGAAGGAGGTGCGGGAGAAGTATCCCGTCACCCTGACCGCCGATGCCGCTTTGCTGCTGGCACGGATGAAGGACGCCCAGCTTGCCCCGCTGGAAGCCGCCGCCGAGGATGCCGGGGTGGATCCCACCCACTTCTACACCACCCGGACGCTGGCCGAGGCGTTTCTGGCGGCGTGCGACAAGGACCGTATGGAAAGCTTTGCCCCGCTGTTCACGGGCAGCAGCACCGCCGGGCAGGCGGCGCTGGCCGCTTTGCTGCCCAATACATTCTTACAGGCGCTGGTGTGGCGCACTTTGACCGCACCGGCTTTGCCGGAGGTGACAGAAGATGAAGGTTTATAAAGGCGTATCCGCATCCCCCGGACTGGTGCTGGGTCAGGTGAGCCGGCTGGAGCACCATGTGGAGACCTTCAGCCACGGCCCTTTCAACCCGGAGCGGGAGCTGCGGCTGCTGGCAAATGCCGTGCACACGGCGCAGAACGAACTGGACTCCATGGCGGAGCGCGCCGCCCCCACCGAGCAGGCCATCTTTTTGTTCCAGAGCATGATGCTGGACGATGAGGGCATGATGAACGAGGTGCGCTTTTGCATCAATGCGGGCATCAGCGCCTCGGCGGCGATGCATCAGGTGGGGCAGCGCTACGCTGACCAGCTTGCCAACATGAAGGATAACCCCTATATGCAGCTGCGCAGCGTGGATATTCTGGACGCCACCCGCCGGGTGATCAACATCCTGACCAACCGTCCCCGGGTGTGGCTGGCGCTGGATCATCCGGTGATCCTTGCCGCCGACCGGCTGATGCCCACCGACCTGTTCAGCGTGCCCTCCGGCATGATCTTGGGCGTCATCACCGCCGAGGGCAGCGGCCAGAGCCATGCCGCCATCATTGCCCGGGCAATGAACATCCCGGGCATCGTGCAGGTGGGCAAGGATTTTCTGGACGACTGCGACGGCCGCACCGTCATTCTGGACGCAACCAACGGCAACTGCATCCTTGACCCGGACGCCGACGCCCGCCAGAGCGCCATCACCCGCATCTGCGAGCTGCAGCGCCAGAACGAGGAGCTGAACGCGCAGCTGGAGCTGCCCAACCGCACCCGGGACGGCGAGGAGTTCGAGCTTCTGGCCAACTGCTTCGGCCCGGAGGATGTGGGCACGGCCATGAGCTCCGGAGCGTCCGGCGTGGGCCTGCTGCGCAGCAGCTACATGATGCTGCCCGGCCACGCCATGGACGAGCAGGAGCAGTATCTGTTCTACACCTCCTGCCTCGCCGCCGCCAGGGGCAGGATGGTGACGGTGCGCACCTTCGACTTTGGTGCCGACCGCACGATGGCGGACGCCTATCAGGGCGTCCAGTCCTCCAAGCTGGGCCTGCGGGGCATCCGCAGCAGCCTGCGCAATCTGCCCCAGATGGCAGTTCAGATCTGCGCCCTCATGCGTGCCGCCACAAAAGGCCCGCTGCGGGTCATGTTCCCCATGGTGACGGACATCGAGGACTGGGATTCCGCCATGCAGGTGGTAGACCACTGCCGCCGCAAGCTCGCGGAGCGGGGGGAGGAGTTCGAGCCGGATGTGCCCTTCGGCGTCATGCTCAGCATCCCTGCCGCCTGTCTGACGGCAGAGGATTTTACGGCCCACGGCTGCCGCTTTTTTGTCATCGGCACCAACGACCTGACCCAGTACACCCACGCCGTGAGCCGGCCCGCCAGCCCGGCCATGAAAAAGCTCATCGCCATGGTGGTGGACGCCGCGAAAAAGGCCGACATCCCTGTGACGATCTGCGGCCTTGCCGTCGGCAACGCCGTCAACGCCACCCAGTATCTCCGCCTCGGCCTGCGCAGCTTCTCCATGAGTCCCCAGAACCTTCTGGCCATCAAAAAGGCCCTGCGGGATGCAGAAACAAGATAAAGAAGAAGGGCGTCCTGCCGCGGCAGGACGCCCTTTTTGCTGCATATCATTCGAGATTTCCCGTCAGGGTCATGACGGCGGAGACGACGGCCAG
>OHUE01001364.1_pt1 | contig 10366 bp, 9 predicted proteins | sample 1579111 | NCBI WGS metagenome assembly OHUE01 (sample SAMEA3879524, study PRJEB24766) | human gut metagenome | biome: human-associated habitat; feature: feces | place: USA | collected 1985/1987 | reverse complement strand
TGCAACGAGCTGACTGGCCCGCTTTCCTGCTTCCTCTGTCTTTTCCATTGCCATCGATGTCACCCCCTTGCCGATTCTCTGTAAATCCTCTATAGTTTTGAGTATAGAGAGAAAGATTCACTTCTGCAAGGGGAGATTGTGATGATGACCTCTCTCCTGAGCCACTTTATCGTGTTCAGGTTGGTGCCTACCGCAATAAAAATAATGCAGACCGCATGCTTAATTCCCTGCTTATTGAAGGATTCCCAGCTTTTATCATATATGAAAACGACTATTATAAAGTTCAGGTTGGTGCTTTCAGACAGCTTTCAAACGCCATTAAAATGGAGCAGAAGCTGCGTAAATTCCGATACAACACATATATTGTATACTCATAAATATACGCTGATAGTCATACAACAATTAATCCCGCCAGACTGTCTGTAAACCAGTCTGACGGGATTAATTGCTCTGTTCCATTGAATTATTTAACGCTGTATATTATACTCTGTACTTCATCATCCTTCATAACGAATGAAAGCTTCGTGTTACCTGATTCATACTGAAGCTGTCCATCAGCTTCTGTATAATCACTTCCATATGCTGATACAACCTTATCCTTCTTATCGCCAATACGGACACCCTCTTTAGTCTTAACAGCATCATCCATAAGTGTTATAGAATAAAGCTTATCATTTCCGTCCTTCTGATATCCCTGTAGAGTTACGCTATCATAGTAATAGAATTTGTCCATTCCTTCAAATGCACAGCTTTTAGCTTCATAGTAACCACCAGAAGGTTCTCCAAGCTTAGATGTATATTCTGTAAGATCGCCATCTGTCTTTAACTCTATGCCTTTTAATTCAAATGAATACTTACTTTCCGTCTGCTGTGATGCAACTGGCTTTTCCTGACTATTATCTGGCAGTGTTGATGCACTTCCACATGCTGCCATCATAACTCCTGCTGCAAGTACTGCCGCTAACATTAAACTCTTCTTTCTCATAATCAATCTCCCTGTTTCTCTTCGTAATATTTATTAACTATTGTCTTCCATGCATTCTTATATGATTCATCCTGTCTATGGTCAGTAAGCCTGAAATTCTTAACAAGCTGTTCCCCAAGATATAACGACAGCTTCTCAGCTCCTTCCACATTAAGATGCTGTCCATAGTCAAATGTATCAGTAGTATAGTCTATACCTATATTTCCAGCCTCATTAATTGTATTAAGATACAGTATTCCATGCTCATACGCATAATCACTAACCTGCCTGTCCCACTCATCATACCAGTGAGGATATACACTCGGTGCTTTCATAAGAACAAGATTAATACCATTATCTTTACAAAGTGAATATATCTTATCAAGATATTCCATATTCCTGTCACTGAATGTATAATTAGCAAGTGGTGCAGCTTTTGGTATGGTCTTAACTGGTCTTACACCTTTCTGCATAAGATAACCGTTAGTCGTAACAGATGGTGTTTTCCACATATATCTGAAATCCTCTGATGACAATTCACTCCATCTTGAGTGATATCTAAGCAGTGGGAATATATAGCTGGCCATATTCTCTTCTTCTGTCATTGACTCCCTTATAGAAGCTATCTTATACTTTGAAAGCTTCATACCATCCAGTGTCATTCTGTTATAAGCCTCGTTTTTGGCATCACTTTCTGTCATTGCAAGTACATTTAAAATAACGACCTGCGGTCATACTTTAGTGTATCCTCTAAAAGATAATACGACTGCCATATAAGCTGTTCCGCACTTCCACGGATATAACTTGATATTCCGTAATTCTCCCACATTGTAACTGTGGATATATTCTCATACACTTCACAGTCACCAAGAATAAGCACATCATGATTCTTTTCACTGTTATAATATTCCTTAATCATTGCACCTTCTTTAATATCTGATGCATATTTAGGAACTAACAGACACTGTAAAAGATACAGACATACTATCGGTATTATTACAACTGCAATACCTGTACATATCTTCTTTCTCAAAACTATCTCCATTCCTTAGAAAATGTTTTCTAAAACTGATTATATATAAACTGGCTTGATTCATATCCGGTTCCATAGATTCCAAATACAGCTATAAGCAGAAAAATCACAAGAAAAACTGTATATCTTATAATATAATTCTTCTTTGCTAAACGGTCTCTTACCGGACATTTTCTCTCAAGCAGGCTTACCGCAAACATTATAACAACGCCTGCAAAAATAACTATATAATCAGCTACTGATAATCCTATACTCCACATTCCCTTAGTAAACACAGCCGCATAATTGCCACTGGTAAACATCGAGAAAAACATACGGAATGCCTCTGCAATATCTCTGTAATAATCAAGCATCTGCAGGCAGCATACTATAGCAGTAGTTCTTATTATCTCAAATACTTTGTAATATTTTAACTTTCTATAACCTAACCTGTTATCTGCCTTCTCATATAGTGGCTTAAGTTCCTGGGAAACAAGCATAATTATGCTGTTCAAAAGTCCCCAAACTACGAAATTCCAGCTTGCACCATGCCATATACCTGTCACAAACCACACAGTAAGACTTGAAAAATACACCGGAAATCTTGAACCTACTGGCTTTCCAACGTGCTTCTTAAGCCATCTTGATACCTTATTCATCCATTTAGACATTGATAACGGATAGAAAAGATAATCCTTAAACCATGCACACAATGTAATATGCCATCTTCTCCAGTATTCTGCTATACTCTTTGAAAAGAATGGTCTTCTGAAATTCTCCGGAAGAGTAATACCAAACATCTGTGCAACACCAATTGTAATATCTATACCACCTGTGAAATCTGCATACAGATCAATTGCGTACAGCAGCATTCCTACAAATGCATATGCACCATAATACACTGAAACATCCGACTGTATTGTGGCAAGTCCAATGGCTGCCCTGTCTGCAATTACCATCTTCTTAAAATATCCCCACAGAATTCTCTCAAAACCATATTGTATATTAATCCATGAGAAAGCATGGCTTTCAAGCAGACTTTTCTTCAGATCATTCCACCTGCTTATAGGTCCCTGTACCAGCTGTGGGAAAAAGGACACAAACAATGCATATCTGAATGGATTCTTCTCTGCATCTGCAACACCGCGATACACATCAATCATGTATCCAGTAGACTGGAATGTATAAAATGATATTCCCATCGGAAGTACAAAATCAACCGTATTAAATGTTGTAAATGTGACTATAAACATATTGGTGTATTTAAGTACAGCAAGTATTCCAAAATTAATAAACAGAACAATAGTAAGAAACATTTTCTGTTTTCTTAAAGAAATGTTCTTAAGCTTTTTCTTTTCATCTCTGGATATATCACCTTTATGTTCTTCTATGAAGCGTACAGACCTGTCTTTCTCCCTGCATATAAGCCTTGCACCTGCATACGTCGTTATGATAGTTGTTACTATGAATATTATTCCGCTTAATCCGGCATACACATAGAATAACATATTCATACATAACAGTACTATCCACTGAATACGTTTAGGCGCAACATAATATAAAATAAGTGCAATCAGAACAAATAAAATAAACTGATAAGATGTAAATAACATTTATCTTACTCCTCCCTAATATGAAAACTCTTCTGAAGGAGTTGCCGGATACGCAGACATATCTCTTCTATATATTGAATTTCCTCTGTTAATATAATCCTGCACCTGTGAATCTGTCAGCATAAAGCATTCAAATCCATCATACATTCTAGTTGAATCAAAATGATACCAGCCTGTTCCAAGATTACATAAAAGCCAGCTATGATCTCCAGACCTTGCACCCTGATTATCAACCCATATACACTCTGCCCCTATTCCATCCAGGAGTGCTCTGTCAACAGAAGCATATGTGAAACAGTCACCAGCCACATATCCATTCTTCTTAATCTCTTTTAATGCCTCAAATGCTTCATCCTGCCATTCTGAACTATTCGTATAACTGTTCCCTGTATATCCAATCTTAGAATGTGCGTACTTATATATTGCCCTTGCTTTCTGACCTTTAGACATAGAACTGTCTGTAATATCCTGAAGAACTGCAGCTACAACTTCATCAAGAGTTGAATAACTGCTGTTTACTTTAACTTCCTGGGTCTCCTCTTCAATAAAAGTAAATGTCACTTCTTCTATAGTCTCATTACCATATGAATCTACTGCTTTATAATAAACAATATAACTTCCCGGCTGTGAAGTATTAACCTGTGATTTATCAACCTCAACATCAATCTCCTGCCCTGAGAAATCTGTTGCATATACATCTGTCATATATGAAACTTTGCTGCCTATATAATATGTCTTATCTGATATACCATGAATTACCGGTGGCTCAACATGAATATCTGACGGCTGGTCATTCACATCTGTCTCACTGAACTCTTCTGACTGATTATTTCCTTCTGTCTTAGTACTTCCTTCTGTCTTAATACTTCCTTCTGAAATATTATTCTTGTTGTTACATCCTGTCACTGCTGCAGATAACATAACTGTAACACTTATCAATCCATATACAAGAACTCTTCCTGCAAAATATCTTTGTTTAATCATTGTTCACATGCACTTGTATAATTCAAATGCCATTCTCCTTCAATTCAAATAATATAATTATAACTCACAACAGTTTATATAGTCAACCTGTAAAACCGGCTCTTACTATAAAAATGCTGATACCAGATATAGTTTCCCATATCTGATACCAGCATATACATTTTACATTTAGATTCTTAATTAATCAGTATTATTCTGTTTTACCATCAGTTTCAGGCTCTTTAGCTGCTGCACTCATCTCTTCTGGAAGACCTGTGAAATTAACGTTCTTAGTAGTCTTTGCATCATATGTATTAGCCTTCATGACTTCTGTCAGGTCAAAACCTGTAGTTTCCTTGATACTCTCAATTGTCTTAGCAAGAACTGACGGTACATTACCACTGAAAGTTCCTACTCCGTTCTCACCTGAACCTCCATCAATAATAGTAACCTTATCAATGCTTTCAAGAGGCTTTGCAATTGCTTCTGCCATCTGTGGAAGGACTTTAATAATCATCTCTGTCATAGCAGCTTTACCATACTTAGCCATTGCCTCTGCTTTCTTTTCCATAGCCTCAGCCTCAGCAAGACCTCTTGCTTTAATGCTTTCTGCATCTGCAAGACCTTTTGCCTTAATGCTTTCCGCTTCAGCAATTCCCTGTGCCTTAACAGCCTCTGCTTCCTGCTCTTTAGCAAATCTGTCTGCTTCTGCCTGTGCTTTCTTAGCCTCTGCCTGTTTCTGAATTTCAAACTGCTTTGCTTCTGCTTCCTTCTGTCTCTGGTAAAGTTGTGCATCAGCCTTCTGCTGTGTTGCGTATTTCTCTGCTTCTGCCTGTTTACGGATATCTGCATCAAGTGTTTTTTCCTTAACAGCAATCTCTTTCTCTCTTAACTCAATCTCTTTCTCCTGCTTTGCAATATTAGCATCAGCAGTTGTAATTTCGATTGTTTTTCTCTGTTCCTGCTGCTGGATTTCGTATGCAGCATCAGCCTCAGCTTTCTTAACATCTGCTGCTCTCTTTAATTCCTGTTTCTTAATCTCAAGTTCGTTATTTCTTTCTGCAATAGCAGTCTCAGCTTCGATTCTTGCATCATTTGCCTGCTTTGTTGCATTAGCCTTGGCAACTGCAATATCCCTTTCTGATTCTGCTCTTGATATCTGTGCTGATTTACTGATACTTACAACCCTGTCAATACCAAGGTTCTCAATAACATTTCCCTCATCAGTAACATTCTGGACATTAAAGCTTACTATTTCAAGACCCATTCTTGCCATATCCGAAGCAGCATTTTCCTGTACCTTCTCAGCAAACATCTTTCTGTCCTGAACAATATCTTCCAGCCTCATCTGTCCTATAATCTCACGAACATTACCCTCTAATACATCTCCTACTGAGTTTCTGATATAATCTTCGTTCTTGTTAAGGAAGTTGCTTGCTGCTTTCTCAAGCATTTCCTTAGAAGAACCAACCTTAATCTTTACAGCAGAATCAATATTGACATTAATATATTCATTGGTTGGAACTGATTCCTTTGTCTTGACATCAACAGAAATCATCTTGAGTTCAAGTTTATCAACTCTCTGTAAGAATGGAATTCTTAACGCTGACTTACCAATAACAAACTTAGGATTCTTTCTTAAACCAGAAACAATCAATGCCCTGTCTGTTGGTGCTTTAATATAACTTGCAAGAATAAACACAACAAATAAAATCACAACTACCCCAATAATAATTGCCAATTCCATATTATATACCCTCATCTTTCTAATTACTCATTAGTTAATAACTGCCATTAAAACCCAAGTCTTGCACCACCAGAAGAACTCTTTCCATTAAACAATTCATTATATAGCTTATCACTGAACACATTAGATAAAACATTTAAATTCTTCATAAGCTCATATGCCAGTGTTGTGCTCTGTGTATCAGTAAGATTAGCAAGATTATAAGCTCCCGAATAATCTGATGCAGAATATTTTAACTTGCTGAATTCCTTCTGTGTAGCTTCACCTGAAAGCTTCATATCTATATTGCTGCCATCAATATTACTATTCACATAAAGATTATCAATCTTTACCGTTGTTCCTGATGCACTGAGCTCTGCTCCTGCTTTGATATACTCTTTATTCTGAGTCATCTCTAATGCCAGTGCAGCCTTATTATCCTGTGTCTTTACTGTATACTTCATGTTAATATCATCAACATCTGCTTCGATAACAACATATTCAAATGGATTGTCATTGCCAAGAAATGAAATTGCAATAAATCCTTTTTCGCTTGTGTTATAATCTGCCGCATCAATTGCAAGCCTTACAATCTCATCCTTCTTATTAACATACATTGATATTGTAACTGGCTGCATATCACTTAATGAACTCTCAATACTGCTCTTGATAGTTGTCTGTGAAACACCTGCCATTGTAAGAAGTGTCATATAAGAAGAAAGATCTTTACTTGCATATAATTCATCAATAACTGTTTCGCATGCCTTAATAACAGTCTCCTTAGTTATTGTAATGCTATACTCAGAAACCTTGATATCTCCGTTATCCGAATTATATGTAAATTTATCACCCTTCTTGTATTCACACTCTTCTGCAAATGTGTTAATCCCCTTAACTACACATTTAACTGCTGCATTAACTGGTTCTCTGTATAATTCAATATTGCTTGTATCTATTGCTGAGAAATACTTTGAAATACTACCCAAACTTCCATAAGAAAATCCCGAATCAATTTCATCCTCAAACTGTGCCAGTGAGATTACGAATGACTCTGAGAATAACTCAGGCACTTTGAAATACATATTATTGCCATCTGAATAAAATGTAACTGTAAGTGCTGTAGCTGATCCATTCTGTAGCTTAATCTCTCCTGCCATCTTCTCTGTAGAAGCATCCATCTGAATATCATATGTAACTGTATCAGCCTTTATATAATCTGAATACTTCTCGCCATCAATTGTGGCAGTATCAATCTTTAATGTACCTGTTATCTGACTCTTATCTGATACAGATGTAAATGACATATTATCAAACGCACTGCTTGCTGTATTCTCAAGACCTGTTCCAAGCTTCTTGATAGCTGCTTTTGCATGCTTATCTGGTGATAACACATTAGGAAGTACTACAAATCCGAGTACTGCTGCCGCTGCCACAATAACTGCTATTATAGCAACTACTATTGGCCACTTCTTCTTTTTCTTCTTAGGCTGTGGCTGCATAGGAGGTGCTTCCTGATATCTTGGTACGTCTGCATTCACTGGAGGAACTGCCCCTGACTGTGGCTGAGTTCCAAACTGCTGCTGTACAACCGGCTCACTCTGTACCGTCTGTGCAACTGGTTCGTTCTGTACAGGTGTTTCCTGTACTGGCTGTGGATTTAAAGGATTTCCACACTTTGGACAAAACTTAGCTGTCCCTGCATTATATCCGCATTTTGTGCAAAACATAACATTTCTCCCCTCTCTTGTTTTTTAATTATAGTATCAAATAAAATGTATATTTTCAATGAAGAAAATATGTCAGAAACTTTTCTATCATATCCGTTTCTGCACGATTCAAAGCATAATTTACATTTTACAGTACTTTTTAAATTCGTAACACAAATCAAAGTATGTATGTTCCTCACTCATCTGTGTAACTTTCCATTCTGGTATCTTATCCAGATTAGGAAAATGTGCATCTGCATCATACTTATAATCAACACTCGTTATGTGTGCCACATCGCAATATGGAAGAAACTGTTCAAATACAGATTCTCCGCCAATTACATATACATCCTCTGACTTATATGATGCAACCTTTTCAAGTGCCTCTTCTACTGAATGTACTACAACAACTCCATCCTTCTTATATGACAAATCATTAGTAAGAATAACATTATATCTGTCTATAAGTGCTGTTCTGTCTGTAATCTGTTCATAAGTCTTTCTTCCCATTATTGCAGCTTTTCCTGCTGTTTCCATTCGGAAAAGCTTAATATCTTCTGGAATATTAACAAGAAGATGTCCCTGTTTTCCTATTGCCCAGTTCTTATCTACTGTTGCTATCAGATTCATAATTACAACTTCCCTTCTATCTCCTTAGGAACATAGGCAAGCACCTTGATTCCATCTTCTGTGTACTCTTCACTTTCAAGCTGTCCAAACTGTCTTATAAGCTGTATCTTGCCTGCTTCGCCGTAAGGAAATACCCTTTCAATTCTTATTCTGCTCTTAAGAATAATTTCCTGTATGCACTCTTTAAATGCTTCAAGGCCATTGCCTCTTATGGCAGATATATTGTATGTGTAGTCTGCGTGTAAATCTTTAGCTGCCGGTTTCTCCGGTAAAACATCACATTTATTAAATAATGTAATAACAGGCTTTCCTTCAACACCTAACTGCTTTAGTGTTGCATATACTGTTGACATCTGCTGTTCATAGTCCGGGTTGGATACATCAACAACATGCACTATAATGTCTGCATACTTTGCCTCTTCAAGAGTACTTTTGAATGCTTCAATAAGATTATGTGGAAGCTTTCTTATAAATCCGACGGTATCTGTAAGCAGAACTTTTTCACCATTAGGAAGTTCCATACTTCTTGTTGTAGGGTCAAGTGTTGCAAAAAGCTTGTCCTCCGACAACACACCTGCATCAGTAAGCTTGTTAAGAAGCGTTGATTTGCCGGCATTGGTATATCCAACTATAGCCGCAACAGGTGTTGAGGTCTTAGCTCTTTTGCTTCTCTGGACATCTCTGTGCTCCTTCATATCCTTAAGGTCTGCTGAGAGCTTTGATATTCTGTCTCTTATAAGTCGTCTGTCTGTCTCAATCTTTTTCTCTCCGGGACCTCTTGTTCCTATTCCGCCACCAAGTCTTGACATTGATGTTCCAAAACCCGCAAGTCTTATTGAACGGTACTTTAACTGTGCCATCTCAACCTGAATCTTACCTTCACTTGATGTAGCTCTTGCCGCAAATATGTCAAGAATAACCATTGTTCTGTCCATAACTTTAACACCAAGTTCATCCTCAAGATTCTTAAACTGGGCAGGGCTTAATTCGTCATCACATATAATTCCCGTAGCATCAAGCTCATCAATCATAAGTCTTAATTCTTCAATCTTACCCTTGCCAATATATGTTGCAGGGTGAAAGTTATCTCTTGTCTGAATCATCCTTCCCACGGTCTGTGCACCTGCTGTCTTGGCAAGCTCTCCAAGCTCATCAAGAGAGCGCTCTGTGTCGTCATCTGTGTCAAATGCTACTCCAACCAGAATAACTCTCTCAATAATCTCATCTGTTTCATAAACTGTCATATATATATTTCCTTTTATTTTTTATTTCTTTCTGATAAATAGTCACTAAGATAGTCTGTTACTTCCTTCTCAGTTGCCATTGACATAACCTTATCTGTTACAAGTCCGGCTTCTTTAAGTGACCAGTCTGCAATTGTCTTTCTTGTCTCTAATAGAACTGATTTATGATTTTTGAATTGCCGCATAACTTCTGGCGTAATTTCTGATAACAATATAGGAGCCATTAAAGCATTTGCAGCTGCCTCACCACACATTCCGGCTTCAATACCTGCATTATGAGCACATTCTATTATCCTTCTTATAAGTCTTAACACTGCCGGATTAAATGCAGAATACAGATATGCTACATTTTCATTGCATCTGTCTACTGCAATTGTATACTGTGTAAGATCATTAGTACCAATTGAAAAGAAATCAACCTCCTGTGCTATAGCATCTGCCATAATAGCTGCTGCCGGAGTCTCAATCATAACGCCTGTCTGGATATTCTTGTCATAACTAATTCCAT
>OHUE01001353.1_pt1 | contig 10431 bp, 10 predicted proteins | sample 1579111 | NCBI WGS metagenome assembly OHUE01 (sample SAMEA3879524, study PRJEB24766) | human gut metagenome | biome: human-associated habitat; feature: feces | place: USA | collected 1985/1987 | reverse complement strand
CATATCAATTTTGCTGTACACCTCCAAGGAGTTGGCAAATGGTGAACACCCCATTATGCTCCGTGTCACATACAACAAACAACGGAAGTACAAGGGATTAGGCGTATCTTGTACTGAAAAGGATTGGAATGACAAGAAGTGCGAAGTCCGTAGTACACACCCCAATTCGGTTGGTATCAACACGCTAATTCGCAGGGAGAAGAAAAATGCTGAAGACGTGGTTTTTACACTTGAGAAATCTGGGGTTCAGTATTCAGTGTCCTCCATTCTCAAAGCCCTGACACGTTCGGTTTCTGTAAATCAGACGCTCTATGGTTTGTTAGAGGAGCGTATCACATTCTTCAAGGACAAGGCGAAAAAATACAATACTTCCACGGGGTACACTACGCTGCTGAATATCATTAAGCGTTATACGGAAAACGAAGACGTGGAATTGATTGACATTAACAGCACTTGGATTAGGGATTTTGAAGCACACCTGCGTACAAAGTACAAGGACACAAGCATAAAGAAGTTCTTTGATTGCCTGAAAGCAGCATTTAACTATGCCGTCAGCAAGGATTATATCAAGCAATCGCCACTTGAAGGGTACACCCATATCCGAAAACTTGACACGAAGACAAAGAAACGAGCCTTATCGCTGCCCGAAATCGCCAAGCTGAACAAATATTACTTTGATACCTATGGTTTTAATGGTAAGGGGAAAGTAGATTTGGAAATCACCAAGAAACACTATTGGAATAAGAAGTTCCAACGCAGGGGTACTACAAAATTAACCCCCATTGACGCTGAACAATTGTCCCTTTGCCTGTTTATGTGTTCATACTATATGCAGGGATTGGCATTGGTCGATATGGCTAATCTGAAGTGGTCGGATATGCAGGACTTTGAAGTGGTTGACAGGCAGAAGTTCCTGTCAGATACCGCCTTGCACGGGGTCGAATATGCACAGGAACACAAGCAGGTAACAGAATACTATAAAATTGAAGTAGCCCGTGCTAAAACCAATCACCCTGTACGCATTATCGTTGAGGAAACCATACTGCTTCCATTCTTGTTACCATTCACCAAGGATTTGAAGGGGCTGACAGAAGAGGAAGAGGACGAAACTTACGTTTTTCCAATCTACTCTGCAATGGACGATACTCCAAGCAAGAAGTTTGGCAGAATGAACTATGCAACATACTTGGTGAATAACAACATAAAGCGTGTCGGGGAAAAATTGGGCATTAAGGGTATCACGTTCTATTCCGCTCGCCATTCCTATGCCTCCAACCTGTATCACAACAATGTCTCCATTGGGTTGATTGCACAGAATATGGGACGTAACCCCGCCGAGATTGAAACCTATCTGAAGGAGTTTGAGGACGAAAACATTATCCGAGCGAATGAACTATCTTACCTGACAGGACAGCCCGAATATAAGGAGGCAGCAAAGCACAAACCTGTAAATGCCAAGTTGAAGGAATACTCTGCCAAGAGGAAAGCCGAGGAAGAAAAGTTGCTTGAAAAGTATGGTGGTGAAGAAGGGTATAAGGCACATATTAAGCAACTAATGGAAGACAGAGAGAAGGAATTGACAGAAATGTTCGGTGACGATTTAGCATCAAAAATTGCTTACTTATTGGGGAAAACAACAGGAAAATAGCGTGTTTTACGCCCTAAATGTCTACCTCGATGATAGGGGTATTAAACGAGGAAATTCCTGTGATTTCTCAGTCTCTTAAGGATGGTTTCAAAGAAGTATTATAACTTTCTGTCATATAATATATTATATAGCGTAAAGAAGTGCCTGAAAACTGAACGAAAAATCACACGATTATCGTTAACTAATTCGCTGTCAAAAACCCGTTTTTCTGGCATACGAATTGTCGGGCGTGTTAATTTCCTCCCTTCCTCCAAGTTTTTGTGATAGGTTTCAATGTAATCCCCCTCGTTCATTAACCCTACCCATGGTAGGCATAATAACCTCCCCATTGTTAGACGTAAATGATTTACCCCGATTTTTCAACTTTTTCAAGGCAACTTACCTTGCTTTCCTTGTCTTTTTTGCTTTGTAAGACTATTTATATAGAAATAGTTGATTATGAATACGATTACAATGCCAAAGCAGTACAAGCGGGTAGACAGGCAGGTTAGCCCTGAAACACGTCAGAAGATTTCGCAATCGCTCAAAGGTAGAAGCAAAAGTTTTACCCACCGCACACATATCGCACAGGGTGTCAAAAACTATTGGGAACAGATACCCCGTGGTGAGGACAGCGGCTCAACCACTACGATGGACGATATCCTGTAAAAACAATGCTCCGTGGAATATCCGTGGAGCATTTATGTATCATACCAGTTTTGTGTCACTTTAATCCGTAGAGATAGATTGTATTTCGTCCCAATCTATGTCTTTTAGATATGATTGTCTTTTGGTAGTTTTCTATCAATAGACACAAAGGGTTTGTCGGTAACGCCGTTTTTCTTTGCATTATCCTTAACAGGCAGGGACGGATAATATGTAATCCCGCTTGTACGCATTACAGGTTCTTCAGTGTCTCAAGCAGTTCCTGTGTGGTAATGGCTCCGTTCAATTTGGGCGTGCTGAACACCATATAATAGCGATACTTATCACCCGCCGTGTTCGCCCATAGTTTACCCAATTCCAACTTTCGCTTGCTGTCGGAATTGTCCCTGTCTCCGCCCTTGGTTTCAAGCATAACGATACGTCCGCTCTTCAGCCCCACAATGAAGTCAGGGTAATGATTTATAAATCCATTTATGCCGAATCCGTTTGTCCTGTCAGGGTTTCTGTGCCAAAACACCACGTTGTCCAAGTTAATCACTTCCTTGATAACTTCATACTCAAAGTTGTTGATATCTCCGTCTTCCTCTGAATATAGCCCCTTACGCAATCCGATTGCCGTTTTCTTGTACGTCATTCGCTTGGGGAACGAGTAGGATTGCTCACAGGTGATATTGCTTATGTCAAGTAGTTTCTTAAATCGGGCTTCCTCATACTCCACAAGCAAAGCGTCAATATGCTGCTTAAACCTTTCCTGCGTATCCAATTCATTGTCGTACAACTCGCTCAATTGCTCATTGTCAAACCCCTTGATAACGTCCACTATGTAATCTTTGATATCCTTTTCAGGGATTTCGTCATACTTCAAGGCACGGGCTATATTAGCCGCCAATGTACGCTGTTTCCCCTCTGTGGACAAAGTGGTGAAATGCTTCCTGAACTCCTTCAAATCATTCTCCTTCAGGTTGAACGCCTTGGGGGTGTATTCGTCCCCCTTGGACAAGTCAATCATTTGTGCCTGTGCAGCCGTCCTTGTGAAAAGGATATTCCTGTCCGCCTTGCTCAAGTCAAAACCTTCTGCAAGCATTTTCTTGGTAACAGGAACGGAACCGCTGCTATCGGTGTCAAAGATATCAGACGTAATCACCTTCTTAACGAATACGGGCAGTTTAATCGCTTCTGCCTCTTCCTTGTATTCGGACTTAATCGTGTAGTATTGCTGCATATCCTTCAGGTCATTGGGTATATTGTCCTTGTCACTCTTCGCCTCTTCCATTTCGCTGTCATATTGCTTGCTTACCGCCGCCGCCATTTTCTCCATTGCGGCGGTATCCATGGAGGCAGTGTCGGCTATACCCTGCCTAATAGCGTCCACGTCCAAATCCGTATCGTCAGTGGCTGCATTGTCATAGAGAACGGACGGCTCTTCAAACCTGCCGCCCTGTTCGTCCTCCGTAACAGGATTGTAGCCGCTTACGAGATTACTGATATTACCAAACAATCCGCCATAATCCTCTGTCTGTTCAGGTTCTTCAGGAGAAACAGGTTCCGTCACCTTGAAATCACGCTTGCTGTAGCCCGCCTTGTTCAGCCCCTTGATAATCACCTGTATGGTTTCATTGAAATTGTCGGAAGACGTGAACACATAGGACAGGTTCAGCAGGTTGTTCCCATGCTTGGTGGTATAGGGAAGACGCAGGACACGCCCCAAGATTTGCTCCACGTCCACCCGTGAAGATTTGTTTGCCAAAGACGCAAGGATATACGCAAACGGACAATCCCACCCTTCCTTCAAGGCGTTGATTGTAATGATATAGCGTACAGGGCAATCACGGCTCATTAAGTCCGTCCGCTTGATTTCGTCCTTCTGTGCCGTCTTAATCTTTATCTGCTCTTCAGGTATGCCGATTTGAATCAGCTTCTCCTTAATCTTGTCAAACGTTTCGCTGTCCGTGTCTGTCTTGGGCTGTGCTTGAAACAGGACAATTGGACGGATATACAACCCGCCCTTCTGCTCCTGTTCAATGGCTTTCTGCTCCAAACTACGTTGCAGGTTGATTGCGCTTGTAAGAACGTCATTCTTCGTCCTGTGGTTATAGACGATTACAGGCAGTTTCACCATATTCGCCTCTTTCAACTTTATAGCGTCCACAAAACTTATAATGTTGCTCTTCGGACGTGGGGTAGCCGTCAGTTCAAGTATGAAGCGTGGGTTTATGTCCTTCTGTACCTCAACTCGCAGCGGGGCTTCAAAATTGTGGCTTTCGTCAATGATAACCACGGGGTTCAGGTAGGACAGGACTTGGATAAACGCCGTATCGTCTGCACCTTCAACGTGTTTAGTCAGACTATCGTACAGGGCTGTGTATTCCGTCAGGTTCTCATTCTCCCTGTAAACCTTCCGTCCTTCTTTCGTCTTGGAAGCAAAGGATTGCACGCTCAACACGAAAATCGTCAATTGTTCCCTGATTTCCGTGGGGCTGATACCTGTACCGAACAATGCTGCCTCTTTATCCACAACACGCACGTTCCCGTTGAACAAACTATCTATCCGCTGCCTGTACGGGTGATTAGGGTTGCTCAATTTCTCATACGTCTGCTTCAGTATCGTATCAGACGGGACAAACCACGCTACTACTTGGGACTTTCCGCTTGGCAATCCGTCAAATATTCTTTTCAGGGCATTACAGGCAATGTACGTCTTGCCGCCCGCCGTAGGGACTTTGATAGTGACTTTGGGGACTTGTGGGACGCTGTTCTCATAGGGGTGCAGATATCCCTCGCCCGTATTATCTACGGACATACCCTTACGCTCCCAAAATGCGCGATACGCAGTTCCAAGATTGTTGTGCCGCTTGACGTAATCTATGTATGTTGACAAGTCAGACAGGACTTCTTGTTGATACTTTTTAAGTTCCATTCTTAAAAGCGTTTAATGTCTCTTGGGATTTTCTTAAAGATTACACCGAGCAGGTGCATTTCCTCTTCAGTCAGGGTGCAAACGTCAGCGTAAATGATATACTGCTCTGCACGCTGCTTAACTATCTGCCTCAACGTTTCGTGGTTCAGCGTAGTCAAGGCTTCAGGTTCGTAGTAGAAGTAATATGCCGTGTCAAAAACATTACCCAAGAAATACTTGTCCTTGGGGTTCCGCTCCGACAGGTTCTGTTGTGTCTCCGAGAAGAAGATATACTCTCTGATTTTGTCTTCGCCAACGGCTTCGTTCAAATTGCCGTCTTCCCTGAACAGGGGTTCTCCCAATTCGTAATAGTCAAACGCTCCGCCTGTGCCCTCAACGGCTTTATTCCCTTCGCCATAACCATTTATAACCCTTCGTATTCTTTCCGCTGTAACACTTTCGGCATAATCTTCCATTTCCACAAGAATAAACTTGCAATTATTGCCGTCTTTATTATAGTTCAGCACAGCGTGTCCTGTTGTCCCACTGCCCGCAAAACTATCAAGAATGATAGAACTATCACTCAATTGGATAGTTGAAAGAAGAAACGATATCAACTCCACAGGTTTAGAATAGTCAAACACTTTGGTGCTGAATAGTTGTTTCATTAAACTTGCGGCATCGGCATTCAAAACATCGGTGATTAGGTTTTTGAATGGAACAGATTTATTGATTTTATTCCCTTCATTATCAACATTTAGGTAGATTTTGTATTTCACTACCCATCCGTTTTTGCTCTTGGTACTTTCTGAAATCGTGATAAACCCATTCTTCAATCCCCACTCAACCTTCTCCTTACTCCATTTCCAAGTCCAACCATCATTTGCAAACTCTTTCCGTCCATTGGGATAAATAATATCCCCATTAGGGGCTGTTATCGGATAGTTCAGTGTATCACTATACCTGATACTTCCTCTGTCTAATGTGTCGTAATAGAATGCACCTCTTTCAGCATAGAACTCGTCTTTGTAACGATATCTTCTGATATCAAATGCGGCATCGTTATTTCTAAATAATGAAGAAACTAATTGAATATCTTTACAATAACAGAGAATATTTTCTGTAATCGTGGCAATCCCTCTCGCATCTGCTGCCCCTGTTTTCTTCTGCCATACAAAAGAACAGACAAAGTTCTTATTCCCCAAAATCTCATCACAAAGAAGTTTTAGGTGTGCAAACTCATTATCATCTATTGAAATGAATATCACGCCTTTCTCTGATAACAACTTGTGGAGAAGCACCATTCTTGGATACATCATACACAACCACTTATCGTGGCGGGATAAATCCTCTCCCTCCGTGCCAACAACCTCTCCCAACCACTTCTTAATGTGGGGTTCGTTGACATTATCATTGTACACCCATTTCTCGTTACCCGTGTTATAGGGTGGGTCAATATAAATGCAGTTAACTCTCCCTTGATACTTGGGCAGCAGGGCTTTCAATGCCAACAGGTTATCCCCGTGAATTATCAGGTTCCCGCTTCCCGTCTCTTCCTCTGATTGCTTCCCGTCACGGAAACCATACCTGTGTTCCAACACCCTGTACGGAACTTCTTGGTGGTGGTTCACAACCTTATCTTTCCCTATCCAATGCAGTGTAGGCATATTGTTGCGTATTGTAATTGAACTATCGAAGATAAACAATCTTATTGAGAAATGGAAGCATAGCCCGCCTCCAAGTCTAATATTCTCTTAAGCAGCTTCTCCACGTCATTCCTGTTCTGCACTTCGTATGTAGTATCTGCCACTTTAACAAATCCATTGATTATGAACTTTTGCCTGTTCAAGCCAATCACGTCCTCCACTTTCATTTCAAGGATTTGCGCAATCTGTGAAAGCATTTCAAGGTTATTGGTTTTCACAATGTTATCCCAATTACTCTTGCTCTTGCCCAATTTCTCACAGAAAGATTTTTGGGTTAAATGCTTCTGTTTCAACAGGATTTCAGCGTTCTTGGAGAAGTATGTTTCCATAAATCATAAACTTTAATTCACCAAAGATAAACTTTTTCCGTGATAATAGCCAATTAAGTTCAAAAAAAGTGAAATATATTCATAAAAAGTGTACGACTTATTTGGAAGTTCAGGAAAAATGAACTATCTTTGTATCAGCAATAAGGAGCAAAGGTTATGGCAAACGAGAACAAGATACAGGACGCACTCCAAATGATTGACAGGTTTGATTGGTATTGGCGTATGGCAGACAGCGACTTCGATTGGAGATACGAAAACGCCAAGGCAGGTATGCGGAAGTTCGTTGCACTTGTCAGCACCATTGAAAATGAAATCGTCCGTAAAGCACTCCGCAACCTGTGGACGCTCAAATATGAAGAAACACGGGACGCAGTGAACGGGAGAGAAACCGATAACACCGAGATTAGAAATGAATATATGGCTGCTCTTGCAGCATAAACAGATTATCAACCATTTAACACCACTTGATATGAACACCGCAGCAAACGTAATCGCAGCAAACAACACGGATATGGTAAGGGCTCCTTTTATGCTCTCCAAGTCTCACGGAACTATCAACCCCATTGCTCTTGGAGCAAAGCTCGCAATGGTGGCGGAACTAAAAAAACGCCTGTCCAAAGGTGAAATCGTGGAGTTTGACTTCTACTCCAAGTCCAAAAACGAAATTCGTCACGCAATCGGCTGTCTGTATGGCAATCTGATTGCCCCCAAGATACAGAACACGGGACGGCACAACGCCCAATTCGGCAATGTTACGTATTTCGACTTGGAACGTCAGGACTTCCGTTGCTTTTCGCTTGAAACGCTTCTCAAGGTATATTAGTCAAACACGGGGAGCCAACCTCTCCCCACAACTTTTCAATGCTATGGAAATGGCTCTTTACATACTCTCAATTCTCAAGCACAATATTGGCATTGTCCTGTCTTGGGGTTTCCATAATCCCGTCCCCGTGGAGAATGGCTTGCGGTTCAATGTTCAGGGGTTCAACCACACGGGCAAGGTGGAAATCCTCTATGACGAAGGTTGGGACATGTTTTCCGTCCGTATCCTCAACTCCGACGGCTCACTGAAGGAAGAACAGGAAGGGATATACATTGACGGACTTGTGGAATGTGTTGACAGATTGGTGGAATGGTGTCCGAACTATGAAGAACGTGTCCGTGGGGCTTATAATCTGTAGGATATGAAGAAGGTAGTTCTATTGTGCCGTTGCAGCACAGACAAGGAAAAGGGATTGCAGGACTATCAGTATCAGATTGACACGCTGAAAGAAATCTGCAAGAAACGGGATTGGGATATCGTCAAGGTGTTTGGCGGATATGTCAGTGGAGCCGCCCCCATAGAAGCAAGGCAGGAAATCTTGGACTTGATTGCCTTTGTCAAAGCGAATCAGATTGACTTCTGCTGTGCTACGGAAATATCCCGTGTCTCAAGGGATTTAATTACAGGCGTGCAGATTATACGGACGCTTGCCGACAATGGGGTTAACCTCTATCTTGCCAACTATCTATCCACACTTGACGATAATGGAAAGATATCACCCGTCACGTCACTGATACTGACTATCACCTTGGAAATCAGTCAACTTGAAAGGCAGCAGATAAGGACAAGAATGCAAATGGGCTATAACGCCTATCTTCAGCGGCGAAAGGAAGACAAGTCCCTGAAACTTGGACGCCCCTCCACATACAGGAAATCCGAACAGGAATACAGGGAACAATATGCCAAGGAATTATCCCTAATGCGGAAGGGCATATCTTTACGAAATGTTCAGCAATTGACAGGTACGGCTATCGGCACGTTACGCAAAATCAAGCAATACTTGTAGGGCAGGTAAGTGAAAAAAGGTTGGTAGGATTTGTAGATTGGTAATATTTATCTTTTGGATATAATTCTATCAATTTGCAAACAGGATATCAGTGACGTGTTCAGATTAAAATGTCAGATTCGCCCGCTTCTGAAGTTATGACACAGGGACAAGATTTCAATTAACAAATAAGGAAATGCTGTCGCAAAATCGTATCTTTGCAAGTTGATTGAAAACAAGGATATGAAGACGATTTTCAACATAGACAAAGTACGGATTTGTTTGCAGCAACCCGAAAACTTCTATGATAACCTTTATAATGCTTATCACAACAGCAACCGGAGAGTGATAGATTATTACGGGTTCTTTTTGACGTTTGAAAGCGAAGAACACGTCAATGACAAGGATATTACTGCAAAGTTACTCCTTGAGGATAATCCCGCCGTAGAATTGGGTACATTCACTTTCAATAAGTCCAAGAAATACGGAAGCAAGTGTTTCTTTTCCTATGCAACCAAATCCCTGTATGAAGCAGCGAACTATGTCTATGAAGGGAAAGACAAGGGTGTCACCAAGTACAACTATTTCACATATCCGTTCTTCGCTTTTGACAGATTGGGGTTGATATTCAACAATGTTACTTCCATTGAGATTGCCTGTGACACTGAAGCAAGTGTAATCAGCAGGATACAATATGCCGTTGGAAAACCTGACGTATTTGATATGATACTGCTGTGGAAGAAGGTGAAGTCCCCCGAAGAAATCCTTGACGGCTATTGGGAGTATTATCAGCGTAGCCGCCTGAAGAAAGCACCACGTCCGTCCCTGTATATCCATCCTGCAAAGTATGAAGCAGGGAACAATTGCTCGCTGAAAGTATATGACAAGGCACGTGAACTTGCCCAATCACGAAAGGATAAGGAAGTGCTGACAAGGGCGTGGAATGGAATGGAGGATAAGATACAGCGAATGGAAATCAGCGTAGAGAACAAGCAGTTCTTCCAAGATATCAATGCTGCCAACCCTGACAGGTGGTTGTATCATAGTCCCAACTCAACAACCCGTGAACAGAAACAGGAGGAATATAGACAGGGACTTGAACATTTCTTCTATGACTTGGGAATGAACGAAGATATAAGGGCAGCAATGTTTGATTACTTTTCCAATCACCTACTTCATTTCAAGTTGAGGAACCACGAAAAGACACAAGTTTCCATATTGGATTTGTCGGTTAATTCGCTCGCAACGTTGAGGAAATTGAATAAAGGGAAAAGTAAACCACAATGTAAACCTACAAAAATGGATAATGAATAAAGATTTGAGTAATAATAATATAAGAAGTGTTTTGTTTGTCTGTCACGGGAACATCTGCAGGAGTCCAATGGCGGAGTTTATCATG
>OHUE01001350.1_pt1 | contig 10447 bp, 23 predicted proteins | sample 1579111 | NCBI WGS metagenome assembly OHUE01 (sample SAMEA3879524, study PRJEB24766) | human gut metagenome | biome: human-associated habitat; feature: feces | place: USA | collected 1985/1987 | reverse complement strand
TTAAAAAGAAAAGGCAATGAAAAGAAAAACAAAAGAAAGAATCAAACTCGAGAAAGAGTTGCTCTTTTACTTAGAGCTCTACGGAGAGATCCGAGGTCGCAATGAAACACAAAAGTTTTTGGCTGAGTTGGATTTCAAAATTGACGAACTGGTAGAAGTGCTGAAACATTAACAAATCCCCACCGCAAGGTGGGGGACAAAACTTAAATATATGATAGATAAAACTTATATGGACGACCTGAAGAACAGGTTTGTCAATGCTAAGACTGAGAGCGAACGGGAGCGTGTCAGAGCAGAGATGAGCGCGGCCTGCGCAGAGGACCCGAAAGCAGTAGGCGAAGTCATGTCTGTGCAACTTGATGAGACTATTGCAGAGGCGAAGGACATGACCATCCGCGAGAAACTCGCAAACGTGCTCCCCGCTGTTTCGATGTCTTATGTTGCAAAGAAATACTTTGGCAAGTCTCGTTCGTGGCTTTGTCAGAGAATTAACGGGCTTGCAGTCAACGGAAAGAAAGCGATGTTTACGGAGTCTGAGAAAGATACGCTTAAATACGCTCTGAAAGATATAGCAGGCTCACTATTGAACGTCCGCCTGTAAGGCTGGGTGGGCGCCTTTTCTTTTTAACAGCTTAGCCTTGTGCCCTGCTCCTCGGAGTGGGGCTTTTATTATCCCTCCCCGAGAATGTTTGTCTGTCCGAGATAACGGAGCTTTGTGACGCATGCGTAGTTAATTGCATCCATGAGGTGGTCATTGCCGTCCTGCGGGATGTTTAGATAGCGGCTCCGGTCTTTCGGGTCCGGCTTCCAGGAGTAGCGGTCGACCTCCCATTTGATATGCTCGCCGGCATACCTGACTGCGAAATACTGAAGATATGCGATTCTTCCCTCCTTGTTGCGGTTGTCCGCCGGCATGGCGCACAGGTTGTTCATTCGCAGTTCTCCGATGTGCTCCGGACGAGCGGGGTCGCAGTATATATCAGCCTCTTTGCTCACTCCCCACGCATCCATGTCCTCGTAAATTATGCGTGAAATGTGCCCTGCGAGAAGCCCCTTCTGATAGCACACCTCGCGCAGGTAGATAGTCTTTGTTTCGATGTCATAGGCACAGCAGACGACTGCTGTCGGGTCATTCGAATATCCCCAGTCGACGCCGTAGAAGCAGGGAAGATGTCGGGGGAAGTCTGACAGGCTGATTTGCTTCCAGTCCTTGTAGATGATGCCCTCCGCCAATGTCGCCCATTCTCCAAGCCAGATGTTGTTGAATTTTTCGGGCGCATTCCGCTGCATCTTTTCCGCCTGCCTGAGCAGCGAAGGGTCGAGGTTGTTCCGGTTGTCAAGGTAGGTCGTGGAAATGTAGCAGACGTCGTCTATTATGCCGTTGAAGCCCGGCGGGACATCCTTGTAGAACCGCTCATATATCCACGAGTGCACGTCCGTAGGGTTGAAAGACATGATGATCTGGTTCGGCGCTTCCGGAGTTCGCACGGAGAAGTCGATAGTGTCGAACAGGTCTGAATCGACAAGCTCCTGCGCTTCGTCGAGGACCCAGGTCTTGACTCCCTGAATTGATTTCAGCTTTGCCACCTGATTGCCTGATGACGTGAGCAGGCCTCTGAAGATAATCTTCGCTCCTGTCGCTAGGTTCGTGATGTCGTTTGCGCGCGTGCGGAAGTGGTCCTCTATCTGTAGCGCGTCAACCTTGTCCTTGAATTCGGGAATGATGGAGACCTCCGCAGAGGTCATCGTGTAGCGGGTGAAAAGTATATGGAAAGGGTCACGATAGGTGCTGACGCATTGCGACGTGTTGACGGCATAGGACTTGCCGGAGCCTCGTCCACCCTTCACAAGAATGTAACGAACCCCCGGTATAAAAGGCCGAAATAACGGCTTGTATTTCGGTGAGAAAAGCATCCCTATTCGTCCTCCTCGACCTTGTCCCCCTCGTCTCCGAAATAGATAGCAGGCGGCTCGGCATTCCGGATGGTCGTGTCCGTCTGAATCTTTTGCGCGGCCTTGCCGTCAACGCGGTCCATGATTGCCTCGAGGGTGATGCTCTTGCCGGTCTGGATGTCGCGCATGAGCGCGGAGAGATAGCCGACCAGCATTATAGGCAATTCCGGGTCCTTGAGCATCTCCTGAGCCTTCTGCTTGTCCGCCATCAGGAGGTTCTCCAGCAGGGCGCGAATATCCTCATGACTCAAGCCGAATGCCTTAAGCTTCTTCAGGATGTTCGGCTTGCGCCCCTTCTTCTTGGGCTGGTTCGTGCTGCTGAACTGAGTTGCTATCCCTTTCTTGTAGAGTTCCTTGTCGCCTGCCATAAGCCCTCCGTTTAACCACCGATTGCGGTGGTGTGACTGATTTCGATTGCGAATCTGATTCTCTCGATAGTGTCGTAGCGCACGGGAATCTCGTTTGCGACCTTCCTGATGGTCCTCCAGTCGAGGCCCGTGAGCTTCGCTATCTCATAGTATGACATGCCGCACCCCCGGACCTCGTCCGCGAGTTGCCGCAATCGCTCGTCGCAATGCGCGATGAACTGGGCTTCCGTAATGTTCAGTCTTTGATTCATGATCACTCCTTTGCTATTGTCCTAATTCCGTCAAAGTATTATACTTTTCTTTTATTCAATTTTTTCTGCTTTCATGCCTGTAAACTTCTCCCATCGTGCTATTATGACGTCGCAATAGTGCGGGTCCAATTCCATCAGCCTTGCACGTCTTCCGAGTTGCTCGCAGGCAATCATTGTCGTTCCGGAACCTCCGAATACATCGAGAGCGATGTCTCCCGCCTTCGTTGCGTCGTTAAGGCAGTTGGCCACCAGCTCGACAGGCTTCATGGTAGGATGCAGGTCGCACTTTCTCGGCTTGTCGTACTTCCAGATTGTCGTGCGATATTGCCCCTTCCGATAGTTGTGATGCTTTTTCGTCCAGGTATAAAATATCGGCTCGTGCTGATAGTCATAATCAAGCCTTCCAAGGCTGAACGTCGCCGAGTTCTTCTCCCAGATCAGCATGTGTCTCACAGGAAGCCCTGCGTCTTTCATCATCATCATTAATCCGAGCTCCCCACCTTGCGGCGATGTCACGAAATAGCAAGCGTCTTCCTTGCATGACAACCGCGCATTCGTTATCGCTTTCACGAGTATCGGATACAACTCATCAGCGCTCAAGGTATCGTTTTCGATGTTCTTGCAACAGCGTCCAGAAGGCTGGACGCTGTTGAGAGCCGCGTTCTTGTCCCCGATGCTTACTCCGTAAGGAGGGTCTGTAAAAACCATGTCGGCTTTGTCCCCGTCCATCAGTCTTTTTATCGCAGCCTCGTCTGTCGAGTCGCCACACATGAGCCGGTGCTCTCCAAGCCTCCAAATGTCGCCCTTGGAGCATTTCTTTTCAATTTGCGCCTCCTTCTCATCGAATTCGTCATCCTTCGCCTGCCCCTCCCTAGAATCGGTTTCGGCTGCATCAGCTGCGGCTGCTCCCCACTCCGGAGGAATAGACACTCCCCATCCTGCCAGGTCCAAATCTCCCCATTCATTTGCAAGGGCGTCATAGTCCCAGTTTCCGAAGGATCCGTTGTCCTTCGCGACGATTTCCTTCTTCTTGAGGATAGTCGTGCCTTCAGGGACAACGTAGCACGGCAGCTCGGACATGCCCAGAGCCTTGCACGCCGCATAGCGCATGTTTCCGCCGAGGCAGACATACTTGCCCTCGTGGTAGTCGACGATGCAGCGCGCGCCTCCAGCAGCTCCGGAGTCTCCTCGATGGATGCCTTCAGATTGTCGAGCTGCGCCTTGGTCCACTGCCTAGGGTTTGACGGCAGTCCGGCAATCTGTCCGGTGTTCATCTCTATCAGATCAATTGCTATTCTTTGGTGTCCTGTTTTCATTTTCTGGTTTATTTTTTACAAAGTTAACAAAAAGTAAGTAAAGTAAGTTAATTGAAACTTAACCGCTTACGATAAGATAGTCCTTTATTGTCTCGCGGAACTGGTCGAAAGAACGAATGACCACATACCTGTACCCTTGTTCCTCGACGCGCTTCTGGTAGTCCTTCTGACTGTCCTGCTGCCGCCCTGTTCGAGTCTTCAGCTCCAGCAGCAGCGCGTGGTAGCCTTTCGCTGCGACAAGAAGTATCAGGTCGGGGAAGCCAGCCTGCGTGCCCATCTGCTTGAATCTTGCGCCCTCCCGTGCGTCACGCCGTCCGCCGTTGGGGGAGTGGTGAAGCAGCCGCGCCAGCTGCGGGAATTGCAGACGGAACCAACTGACGCACTGCATCTGCAAGTCGTCCTCCGCATGCCCCTGGCGCTTCCGCGTTTTGCCTGTTACTCCGCGCTCCCACTCTTCCAGCAGTCTCAATGCCTCCTGAGAGCCTCGTGGTTGGCTCGGTGGTTTGATAACTCTATATTTCATCATGATAATTGTCCAATTCGTATTTAAGTATTAGGCCCCATGATAATGCTAGTGCCACATTATTAAAAACATTCGTCCAGTCCTTGCTTATCACACAAGTTATGGCGGATATTACATTCATGACAATGACAAAAATGCAAATTGTTTTCATTTGAGTTTTATTGATCATCTTCCAACGCTTTTTTGAATGCGGCAAGACTGTCGCTTACTGATATTAACTCTCCAGCCGTCTTGTCGCTCGACACTTCGTTTAGCACACGCTTAAACTGCCTCAGTTCTCGCTCGTAGAGAGCAAGCGCCCGTTCATTGGCCTTTCTCCTGCCTTGCTCGAAACATCTAACCCTGAAGCAGGCGTTTTTGTCCAATTTGTGCACTTCATATCCGCACCAGTCGATGTTGCAAAAATCACAAGCTGTCATAATATTTTCGATTTTAAGGCAGGGCGCAGGGACGCGCTCCTGCCGATGATTAAAAACTAAGATTATCTGTAAAGCACGAGCGGAACAGCCAGGCACCATCCGCACAAGTCGTAGTTGATGGTAAAGCCGCCGCCACACATAATCCAACCGCTGTCCTTGCTGCACCTAGAACAAGACCAAACGCAAGCGGTGTAGTTTCGGAGTAAATCTGCTCCCTCGATTGTTTCTGCCAGAGCGTCAATGTCCTCTTTTTGGTCATGAATTTCCATTGCCGCAAGCAGTGTTGGCAATGCGAAGAAGCCGTGTTTGTCGGAGTAGAAATTGCTGACATATTCCGCAGCAGGACTTCCGCACCTCAAAAGCGCTCCAGTAGCCCATAGAGTGTCCTCTTTCTTCAGAGCCTCTATCTCGCTAGTGTTCTTTGCATCCCAAGACGCTGTCTTATCTTCCGGAAGTATCATCTCGTCCGCATACTTCGGGTAGATCAGCGCGCACTGCCCGTTCAACATGTCGATTTCAATGCCCTCGATACATTCGAGGCGGTTCTGGCCTTCAAGGCCTTTCTTGTAAACTATTCTTGCCATAATGATTATAATTTCACGTCGTTAGCCAATTCCGTATATCCCCCAAGCCTCAAAAGCTGCTGCAGCTCGTGCACATAGTGAACGTTCGCGCTGGGACCGCATGGCGGATTATACAACCTAATCGCAATGATGTAGCCATCTTCTCCGTCCTCATCGAGGATGCTGTTTCTTTCAGTCCAGTAGAGGATGTCCTCGTCAAAGTCGTTTTTCTTGAAGAACTCATCCGTTAGTAGAATCGGACATGGCTTGCATTCCTTGTCTTCAAACTCCACCCAGTCGTAGTCGTTTTCATCGTTTCTTTCGGCATAGGCGTAGGTATAGCCGACGGATATGACCTGCATAGGGATTCCGAGCGCATCGGCAATCCAGTCGCCGACCATCAGTTCATTGCATTTCATAATCTTTCCTCCCATTTGATTTGAATTGTGTCCACGACATAATCCGGACGTTCAGTCAACGCCTGCTCACGTGTCGGGTGAATAACACCACCCACGAGAGAGAAGTGTTTGTCGTCTCCATACTTGCAGACGTTCATCCAGCCGACTCTCTTAGTTTTTGTTTCAGGCGCGAAGAATAAATCCCTTGAACATTGTGTGTCATTCAAATACACGCCATCTTCCGTATAACCGCACACTCTTTCCTCACCGCATATTTGCACAAGAGCCACTATCGGGAACTCTTTGTACTTTCTATCCGTGCAAATAATCCTTACGCTCCTGCCGTCTCTCGTGACAATCGGTCTGGTGGGATTCTTGAGATATTCTGCCAAACTGAATTGTTCCATAACTATTCCTCCCAATTATATTTTATGTTTGATTCCAGTTTCTTTCAAGACATCGGCAAGATTCTGTAAAGCCTTATATAATTTATTATGATTACTTACAGTTTCATCATAATCCTTAGGGCGCGAAAACATATATCCACCCATGCCTAAATCATAATCATATTCCGCCTTAAATTTTTTCTCTCTATCAGCCAAAGATTGTATGGCTTCTTGTAAATCTTCTTGACATTTATTGATTGCTGTTTTAAATCCCTCTATGAAACATTCTACATTCTTTTGTGTTAGGGACTTCTTATTATAAGCGAATCTCAATGCAATGTCTTCGATTTCAGTGATATTATATTTTTTCATAGCTATTCCTCCATTGGACTACAATTCCATCTGTTTGCAATCTTATCTCTCCATTCAAGTGCATCAGCCTTGGTCTCGAAAATTGTACCTACCACACGGTCAAGCCATTCCTCAGTGTTGCAAAATGGGCAAGGCTCATCTCCTCCGATTGTGAATTTTCCATCCTCCACAGAGTCCAAATCGTATAAATAACCATTGATACAACGTGCATCAGGGTATGTCGCTCCAAAGTAGGGAAATTCGTTTCTACATCCTTTTACCATACTACTCCTCCCATTCTATCTTGATCGTGTCGAGAAGCCCTACGCCGCTGTAACCGGCACTCGCTTCTTCCTTTGTCGGATAGACCGCGCCCGTGTAGGTGATTTCCCCAGCGTTGCCTTGTGCTATCCGGCTGACATTAATCCAGCCTGTTTTCCTCTCTGGAGCAAAGAACAAATCGCTTGGAGATTCTGTGTTGCATCTCAACAAACCTTCTTTTGTGTAGCTATATATATTTTCACCGAGAGAGTCTTGCACGAGAGCGATTACTATGTAATCATCGACATTTCTGTCAGTACAAATGACTCTTGCCTTATGCCCCTCGCGGGTCACGATTTTCCGCTCTGGGTTCTTCAGATATTCCTGCAAATCAAATTGTTTCATAATCCCTATTCTTCTTCAGGTTCAACTAATAAAATGTCGTCGTGACTGACGCGATAGTAATGTCTGACTGCATCGGCAGCCTCTCCCGCAGACTCCGCCTCGACATAAGTTGTCGTTACATTGTCAACTCTGCTCTTTCTGAATGTTACTTTGTAGTTCATTTTCCTTTTGATTTTTCGATTGTTTCTAATGTCTGCCACGTCATCCACACCAGCGTCGGAATGCCGAACACCTTTTCAAGCTGCGCTGCGTATGCGGGAGTTATTTCCCTTTTGCCCGTGCACAGCGCATTGAACGTCGGAGGACATATCTTCGTCTCGTTAGCTGCCTGCACCTGTGTCTTGCCGCTGAAGAAGATAACCTTTTGTAAAAAATCATTTAGTTTCATTCAGACCTCCTTTTCAGTTTGATAACGAAATACATTTTGCCCGGCTCTGCGCCCCATTCTTCTTTGCCGTTGCCGAATGCTATACTGTCAATTTCGAATGTCATTGTGATTTTTGTATAACCACGATGAAAGCGAACGTGCGTAAATCCTCGTGGATATGCCAACGGGTCCACACCTTTGCCAACCAGGAACCTGCGGAACACAAGCATTTCAAAATCTCGCTTTATGGCTTCATAGTCTAACAGGCGTTTTTCCCAATATGGTTTAATCTCTCTGTATTCCTCCGTCTTTTCTCCGGAAGCAATCATATCGTACCATTTCCCTTTAAGAACCAAATCAAGTGTTTTCATTGCCATAATCTATTCCTCCCACCATTTATAGAAATCAGGGCAATCATCAGAAGTGGCAACCAAATGTTTTGTTTCATCATTGTAAGGGATACATTCATAACCAATCATACCTGTACAATACACTTTTTCGTTTTCTGGTTCCAGCGATATGTCGCTGAAAAAGTCGCAGCCCCATTGTCCGCCCGGGCGTTTGATTAGCACCTTGTCAAACGGCTTCAAGTCTGTCGGGTCGAACTTCGGGCCCTTGAACTTGCTCCAATCGCGTTGGTCTTTAGACGGGAAGATTACACATTCTGCCTCTTCTGAACAAGAGTATCTACCATCAGAGAAAAGAGTTATATCTTTAATTCCAATCGCATTTATAACTATTGGAATAAACGCTACCCCTGGTTTTTTTTCCTTTTTTATCTCTTTCAAAAACACATCACCCCACACTGGAGACCATAATTTTGTCCCTTCAGGACAATGCTTCAATATCTCACAGAGATTAAGATTTCCATTCATGACTATTCCTCCTCCTTGTATTCGTCCGGAGTACCCAAAAGCCTCCACGTGCGCTCGTTGAACGGAAGGCATTGTATATACATATCATCATCCGTATTGCCCTTATCATCCTTGCACTCATACTTGTATTTGAGCTCTTTGTGGTAGCAGTCAAAGATGCGGGCGCGCCATCGGTCGTCATCCAGATCACGAACCAGCACCATGTCGCCCTTCTTGAACGGGCACTTCTCCTTTTTTTCTTGCTCAGCGAGTAACTCCTGCTCGTAGTCTGTAAGGATGAGCTGGTAATAATTTGGTAGAAGGTCACTCGTTGCTGTGACAAGTTTTATTCTCCCGTCAAATTCGGCGCGAATAAACGCTACATCGCCCGACATTGTAATGATTTCGTATGCTCTTCCGGTTTCTTTGCGCCTGAAGCGGTCACCCACCTTCCAGTCGGTGTAAGTCTCCGAATCGCGCGGGACTATCTGAAGTTCGCTGTCCTCCACAAAGCTGTTGAATGCGGCGGATTCCACACCTTTCCAAAAACGAGGCTTCTGCATCATTGCGTCGGCATCCCAAATTTTGTCGTGCAGATAAAAGCAGCAGTCCCCTTTAGGGGTGACCTTCATAAATCCCGAAAGGCCGCTTGCAAGCTTGAAATTCAAGTTGTTGCATTTTGTTATATCATACTTCATAATTCAATCGTTTTCGTTGATTTGTTTAATTCTGAACCAGTCAATGTCGTGTTCACGCAACCCGAACCATTCTATCACGTCCTCTTTCGTTGCGTCCGGCTTGTCGTAGGTCCTGGTCATGACCCTGCCGTGCTCCGAAAATGTCGCTTCAAACTTCATGATTACCTCCCTGTTGAGCCATATCCGCCTGTTCCTTTGTGATTGTCTTTTTCATCGTTCTGCGGCTTTCTGAAATTCTGACTTCATTTCTGCGATTAAAATTTCCTTAAACGCTCTAGATAATTTAAACGCGCTTAAAAAGGATAATATTAGCGGCTCCTTTTCGCTGTTTGTATAATTTTTAGAGCTCTGTAGAATATCCACATTAGCATTTAACACCTTCATAAATAATGATTGTAATATGTCTAGCTTATCAAAGGTTAGCAAACTCTTGACATTGTTTACAATCGTTCCGTCCTTCAGGACCGCATAAAAAATTTCATCGGATGAAATCATCCTCGTTTCTTTGTTTGTTTCCATAATTAAAAATTGAATTGTTATTTTTTCTTCTGCCGTATTCGGCTATCAGAATAATGTGGTCTTTTCTTCAGCAGGCTCTCCAATGAAGAGATTACGGAAGATGTAAAACAGACAATCAACGACAATCGAATTTCCAGCCATTTTGTATTGCTGGGAATTACTGATAGGTTTTGCGTTTGGATCGTATTGGTTTTCGGCAGGCTTGACATCATTCTTCAGGAACTTAGTCTGCTGTATCTTGTCGATTTCCTTTTCCCGCACGCCCATTAGTCTAAAACATTCTCTCGGTGTGAGTTTCCTTATCCTCAGCCTTTTCCCTTTCAGCTCTTCGGGAAGATTCATAATTAGATTTGCATCCATATTCTTTTCGATTAAATAGTTGTCTTTCTGTACTGAAGTGACGGTGTTTGAAACTCCGTCTGCCCTCGGCTCATATCTCTTTATACTGCTTCGCGGTAGCCGGATTCTATGGTTCTCATAGTCCTTGCGTATCCTCTTGCCGTATTCATTCCTCACTGGTCGTAGTATCGCTTTTATAGAACTCTGCAATTAGTACCTCCATATTCAGCCTTACGGCTCCTACTTGCGCGTGGATTGTATTGGTAACGTCACGGAGGTTGAAATGCTCAATCCAGCCTGCTTTATTCCGAGTCCTTGACAATCCGAACACTTGTTTTTTTTGGCAGACTTCTGCAACCAAAGAATCTTTCTGCACACTTGTAATCGTGTTGGAAATTCCGAATTTTCCGATTTCAATCATCTGTCTGAACGTGCCGTTGGATTTCGTCCTCTCATCGCGCACCCGAACAATAATT
>OHUE01001340.1_pt1 | contig 10501 bp, 7 predicted proteins | sample 1579111 | NCBI WGS metagenome assembly OHUE01 (sample SAMEA3879524, study PRJEB24766) | human gut metagenome | biome: human-associated habitat; feature: feces | place: USA | collected 1985/1987 | reverse complement strand
ATCACAAAGTGTCTGCACATGGATTTTGTCAGTTGCAGGAACATCAATGCTGCCGTCTGGTATTCTCCAACGGCAAGCAACGTCTCAATATTCTTGTTCTCTTCCAACATCAGCTGCCAGATGCTATAACAATCCCAATCCACATTTCTTTTGTTGAAGATACGCTGTTCATAGTCCTTGTTCAGTGGTATCAGTGACTTGGCCTCTTTCTCTGCCTCCAGCATCTGTCGCTCTTTCTCCCGTCGTCTCCGTTCAGCTTCTCTTGCAGCGCGTTCTTCTTCGTCATTCATCTCTCGCTCGATCTTCAATGGTTCTCCCGTGAATTTCTTGCTTGGTGCCACCATCTGTATATTGTTCTGCACTCGTTTGAAGCCATCAAATCGTGACAGATGCGTAAAGATATATGTGAAGACCTCTTCTCGCTTCTCTTCGTTGTTCCATGCTGCCACACTATCTACCAATGCAGCAAAGCTCGCATAGATCAGTTTGCCGATACGTAGCTTGTAATCATTCAGATAGTCTCTAATGTCCTCCCTATATATCAGCAATGGCAGATGTTCGCACAGCCCCATCGCTATGGCATACGCAGCGTCAGGCCTTCCTTTCGCCAACACAGCCGGTATCGACTTCTTCTCCCAGCGCTCCAGCAGCCGCAGCATATACAAGAAATCCTCCTTGTTCTCAGGGCGAAACTCCACCTCCTGCTTGAAGTACTCGGCGTAAGCCTCCTCCAAATCCACCGTCAACCCCTTCGGGATATAATCTATCTTCGGACGCGCCATACAGCTCCTCCGCCTTCTCGCCTCCGCCATCTTCTCGGCCCTCTTTTCCCAGACCAGACGCTGCGCTTCCTCTTCGCGCACCTCCTCCAGCAACTCCCGAAACTCCTCCGTCTCCATCGTCTCGGTGCACAGAAGCTTCCTTACCGCCCTGTCCAGAAACCGCCTCCAAACCTTATGATTGCTCTCATTCACACAATCAGGGCAAGCCACACCTCGCCTGCCCCATGCCCTTTCAAACAGACCGAACTCCCAATCGTATAGTTTAGCCATAATAATTACTATTTTTCTGACAAGAATCCTTTAATCTTTCTAAGACTCATTCCAAAGGCTTCATGAATCGCCACTTGAGACATACCATTTTCGCTTAGAAAACGAACCAAAGATGATTCCGTATAGTCTTCATTCTTCAATTCAAATACCCCAAACAACAATTGGCAGTAGTCAATCACATGAGTAGCAGATATTATACTTTTCACCTTTGCTTTGTCATATATCGTTTTGATATCAGAGGGCGACAAGCCCTGAAAGGCCTTTGCCAGTGACTGTATCTTCTGCTTATCGCCAGAGAAATTGCTTTCAAAATTCTCGGAAAAAATAGACATAAGCGTTAATACTTCATCTTCATCAGGAAGCTCGACCTCGACTTTTTGAACAAATCGTCTCCAAACCGCAGGATCAAGAAGAGACTGATGATTAGTTGCAGCGATAAGCACACAACTTGATGGCATAGAGTCAATATTTTGAAGAAGGCTATTAATAACACGCTTCAATTCACCTAACTCATGACTGTCATCACGAGCCTTTGCTATTGCATCAAACTCATCCAGAAACAATATACACGGAAAGCTACTAGAGTATTCAAATATCTTTCGAATATTCTTTGCGGTACTACCCAAGAGAGAGGACACAATACCATCCAACCTTGCTATAACCAAAGGCAATCCAGTTTGCTCACAAATATAATTTGCAATACTGGTCTTGCCACAGCCAGGCTTACCATATAAAAGAAGAGTTTTCTTAATGTCGATACCCGCAACCTCAAGCTTTGACGTGTTTTTAACAAGATCAACAAACTCTTTTATTTGTTTCTCCACCAAAGGAGATAGCACAATTTTTTGCCGATGCGAATCTGAAGGCACTACCTCTACTATCTGAAGCCGACTGTCCGAATCCAAGGGAATCGTCCTCAGAGCATCAGCTATCGCAGCAGAATGCGGAACAGAAGTTTCAAGCTTCTGACGTATACATTTTGCCAAAGGGGACTCACCCTCCTTGTCAAGCCTATCGGCAAGCCGATTTGCATAACTAATAATCTTTCTATGATCATTGGCAAGACCACCTTCTATTATTCTTAGTACCTCTGTATTCATACGAATCTTTATTTGCGTACAAAGTTAACAAAAACACTTCAAACAGAAAAGCGCTCGGTCAACACAGCGCCATTTTTAACTCCATTTAAATATTTAGCGTACCACAAATATAGATTTTTGTTCCAAATAACACAAATATCGTTCTTAGTAGTGCAAAAGCAAGCACCTACAAGCTCCCTCCGTCTCCATCGTCTCGGCGCGCAGATCCTTCCTTAGCGCCTCCACTACATATTTACGGTTGTCTATGGCTTCTGACCAATAGGTCAGATAACGGATTAGTACGTCATGAGGCAATGCCTTCAGCTCTTCTACGACTTTCTGTATTTTCTTGTCTACATCGAAATCGTAATAATCGCCTTCGGCATTGTAGACGAAATCGAATGAGTCTTTGTGCATGTTTGATATATTCTGTTGTTTGTGCAAAGAAGATATGTCCTCAAATAAGGTTCTGGAGTTGGGTATGATTTAGGGTTGATGGATTGAGTTTCTTTGTTCATGTTTTCAATTGTTTTTATATAATTATCAGTTACCATGTGTGAATATATCCTCACTCTAAATCAATTTTCCTTTGCGAAAGTCATCTATCATCTCGTGATAAATATCTTTGTTGAATTTGTATAATGGACGCTTAGCAGCCTCTTCTTCTCTTAATGAATAACCAAATAGGAAGAGTGGAAGATGTGTCCAAAAATCATCTCCAAGCCCAAGTGCATCATATGACTTTTTGGAACCATCATATATCGTTGCTTTCAATCTAAGATATATGTCGTGTGCCTCTTGATTATGATATTTGTAGTACTCATCAATGAAAAACAATTTATTATAGCCATCTTTGAGGATTTTATTTCCATGATAATCCACATTGATTTCGATATCGTCTACATTGAATAGTTCGTCAGATTTTAAATTATAACAAAATGTCAGAGATTTATCATCAAATTCATATGGATGGTTTATTATCAACTTTCCATCTACTGTTTGAGTCAGCACATCTTGATCTCCTTTGGCAGGCTCTAGATTACACGCTTGACAACATGGAATCAGATTAAAGAAATTGATTGCTAAAAAAGGATATATACTCTTAGGAAACAAATGGTCAATTTGTGGTTTTACTTTCACTCCTTTGCCATCCCTTTCAGGGGTTATTCCATAAATATACTGCCTGCCGCAATAAGGACAAACACGAAGTCCAAGCCTTTTCACAAATGCATCTTTATCTATATGAGGGTTATTTTGCGAATTGTTATAGATATTATCTTCAAAAATACAACGCATTATAGAATTAAAATCATCATGAGCTTTGGTGTCATAACTCTTGTCTTTTTTTCTATAATCTTTGATTCTTTTGCTGATTCTTATAAACGCATCTGAGAATGGACCTGCAGGATGTTTATCGTTAGGAACCCCATTATATACATCTTTGATAATATCCATCTGTTTTTTTAAGCCACCAACTAATAAATAATGCAGATTGTCCCCTCTCGAATATTTCTGTAGAAACCTGTAAGTAACACTATCTTTATCAACTTTTAGCTTGATTTTCTTATCACCCCAATATTTATACTCCCATTCAGGTTTGGTAAGAAAAGATTGCATATATCGTCCTACTTCGTTTTCAAAATCATCAGTTTTCAAGAAATCTTTTAGCTTAGTGTCGATATCTACAAATTCAATCCTATACATGGCTTTCTAATTTATTATACAGATAACCTTTTATCATTGGATCACCCAATATATCTAACATCCACTTGTTTTTGCGTAACGTTTCAGGGTCCTTTATCATATCAGAAATTACATGTGTTGCAACTTCTCCTATCGAATTTTTCTCAAAGAAGAAACTATCATAGAGGAGATCATAATAATTTGCTCCAAAAGTGTTTCCTTTTACTTTTTTTGCTTGCCCGTCATTCAAATACAAAATATTCTCAGATACAATATCGGAAAGAATAAATGGTGAATGTGTCACGATAATGATATTTATACTTTTAATTTTATCAGTAGAAAAATTACACCAACCTAATGTTTCTAGCAACATTTTAATATACTTCCTCTGGTAATCAGGATGATAGTAAAGCTCTGCCTCATCAAGTACAATATTAATATGGTTATAATGCACTCTATGATAGCCATCATTCACACTCTCCAAATTTTTTATCTGATACAATGCATAGCTTATACTATTTAAGAATTGCCGTTCTCCACTACTCATACTTTCAAGTGTAAATGTTTCATGGAGATTAAAAGTGCTGGAGAAAGTCAGAGGAAAAGCATTTTCGACACTTTCTTTTTTCCCACCAGAGCGTTCCATCTGAATATTCACATAGAAAAATGAAGGTGGAAGGAATAGCATCATATCGTCATATGTTTTTATTGACTTACAATTATCTAACAGTTGACAAATGGATGTTTTCCCAATACGTTTTCGATATTTATTCCCATAAACAAATTGAATACATTGATGTATCTTAATGGTTATATGGTCTTTTGTATTAGCCAACTTCTCCACAATATCATTTATACCATTTTTCTCTTTGCGTTTTACCTTATAGAGACTTTTATATTCGGGATATGTTAGACATATTTTAAGTGATTTATAGGCCAAATATCCTAAGCAATCTTTTTCAATGTGCTTTAAAGTGTCTAATTGTATTGTATATAAATCGATGTCCTTAGCAAGGAAATAATCTTTCCATGCCAATGTAAAGACGCTTAAATATCGATTGAGTTTTTCTTGTGACAAATTGGTTGAACTACATAATTGCATTTTTGTTTTTTTCAAGTAGTTCTCATCATATCGCCATAAAAGTTTTGAAGGCTCATATCCTGGAATAAATTGTCTTCCTTTTGCCTTGAACATTAGTATCAGCGAGATTAATCGTTGGTTTGCCAACTTCTTCTCCCTTGCCATGTCAATGTTTCCATCTTTATCACGGAGAGGAGCCAACACAATAGGTGCCAAATAGCCATCGTTCTTGTGAAAAAGGTTTTCTATCCAATTGCCGTTTATCCCAGAGCTACATTTCGAAATTTTATCATCCTTAGGCATGTAGTCAATGCTGCTATAGGCATACATGCTATAATTTATACTTATAGTGTAAAAGAAATTCCTTAACTTTACATAATCATTGGCATCATCATTTTTAATTTCTTTAGGTTGACCATCTATTCCATAACCTATATACATCTTTGTTTCTTCATTCATACATCTTACATATCCGATAGAACCGTCAACTTCAAAATGCAAATCAGCATTAACACCTGCCGCATATTTGATTGCTGTTTCTCCAGTTTCAATAAGAAAATTGTAAGCAATATTATTGATAATGCGAAACATTACATCCAAAAGTGTAGACTTACCAGAGCCATTTTTACCCACTATGCTGCATACACTAATTTGGGGGCAATTATCTATACCATATAGTTTTTCATTGATAGATCGCCTTAGGTCTTCATCTCTTTCGTCCAAAGAAACATAGCGATCTTTCTTAGGCATAGGATAATCGCCAAAAGGAAACCAACCTGGTAATAAATTCTTTTGGATCATACTGTCCATTTTTCGTATGGTTATTCCTAATATTCGCATAACAAATATTTTTAATACAAATGAAATATAGTTGATAACTTCTGTTCAGATAGTCCTACTCTTCTTTTCTACGACTTTTTCCACATAAGTGAATTAATCGCTTATCAACCTCAATACTTGTGGTGAATTGAGATTATTTTTCAATAGAGTAATCATACTCTTTTAAATATACAATCTCCATCACCGCATGGAAATGTCTTGATACCTGCTTTCATAGGCAAAATATAGTTTTAAGGAATCATATTAGTATAGCTCAAAATTACTGTCGGGGTATTTACAATAATTGAGATACTTTATCCAACAATTTCAATATTTTCAAAATTCCTTCCGCATGAAAAACAAATGAAAAGTTACTCTTTAATGCAATTTTATTCCCATGCATATACGCATTTCTCGCCTGTATCATTTGTGTCCCATCATTGATTAACCTCATGTCGCTTGTAGCTAATTGTGTATTAATTAGATTCTCAAATTTTTCAGGAGTATTACTTCCTACTGCTGACAAATGTTTGCACAACAACGGAATGACGAACTCAAAAGCCACAAAGGTGTAAGCAAAACTGTCTCGATTGTTTGTTCCAGTTATTTTCAACAGCTGATGAAAGGCCATATCTAATTGGGCGATAGTTTCGTTTCTATTGTTCTCATTCAATCGAGCTGATGCATTAATCTTTTTCTTTATGCTCTCCATCAAGCTGTAACTCTCACGTAAGTAACTTCGGCGATAGCAATATCCTATAGTTTTTACGAGATGCATTGCGTTTTCTCTTGATTCTTCTTTGGAAAAATGAAATAGCGGCGACTCTTTTAAGTAATATTCATCTGCTCCATTATCGATTAGAGCTTTCAGATTCCATGATTTGCTGGAAGCCGTGAATATTATCACTTGATTTCCAGGATTGGCCTGTTTGATACCTTGCAAAACTTTCATTCCTGAGAATTCCATCACATTTAAATCCTTATTCTCCTCACAAGCCATCAAACGCAAATCCAAGAATATCACATCATAATAACCTTCTTTCAGTTTGTCCCTAATGGCCTTTGGAAGAGCGTTATACGATGCTGTCTCTTTGTCGTGAACATCAAATGCTTCTACGTCTCTCACACAACACTTCAATACCTCTTTCCAACCTTCATTTCCTTTGTCGTCAATCAGCAGATACTTTCCTCCTTTTTGTTTCTCTTGCTTAGGTATAAGATTGGTATCCTTTTTATCATTGTCAGACGTATCTTCCAACACATCACGTATATCCAAATTTTTTATTATAGAATATCTGAAAAACAAATTCATTTCTGCTTTTCGCAGTATCTCAGAGATACGATTTGGATCTTTCGATACAAAGCGATTGAGAGCCATCAATCCCCATTCGTTTGCCAACGAATGATGTCCGTATGTCGCATCTTCTTTTACGTGAATTCTGTTCAGAAAACCACTTTCATAGGTTTCACAAGTCAGTACAACTGTATTTGTCAATGTCGCATCTAAGTCTTCAATCTGGCAGAGAGCAAAGCCTTCTGTTTGCAAAATCTGCGAATAGGGGAAATATTGATAAAAAACTGAAATTGGTTGGTCTGTTACACCTATGATTCGTGATAGTATCGCATATTTCAACTGTGGACACATCAGCCTAAGAGTATAAGCCAGTTGCATACCACGTATACCATATTCATCCAAATCTATAATAATGGTGTCTGTCGTTAAATCTAATGAAGACTTAATGACCACATCAATGTTCGTATCGACAATAATTTGATGGTATTTACAATTGTTCGCCTCCTTCAACAAATAACAATTACAGAACTTCTCCTTTTTGCCAAATACAACAATGTTGTCGGGAGCACTCATATTGATTTGGTCATCTAGTAATAGATTTAAGTCTATATCAGCACTATCTTTATAGTGCTGGATAAAAAGTTTCAATCGTCTATAAAACAACTCTTTAGGCATTTCGTATACTACTTGAAATTCTCGTTCAAAATTAACTAAGCTACAACCTTTAGAGTATTTAACCAGAGGAATGTCACCAACCATATCCTCTAAATCTGACAACAATATAGAAGCACTTTTCCATTTTCCGTTGTCATTTATTGACAAAGACGAATGATAGCAAATACATGCAGCATCTTTAAAGTCCTCAACTTTAGTTTCTTTACATGGCTTCACCCATCTTATAACATCATCATAAATACCAGTTTCAATGTACTGACAAGCGTTTGTCAATTCACCAAATTGGTTGTCATCTATAATGTAGATATACTCTTTCTCTTCCATCATTTAATTGTTATATTTAGTTTTATAGAAAATGAACTCATGAGTAAAACCTATCGCAGATTCCTCTATCTTCTCAACTTCTTTCTCATCATCTCGTTTTAAGATATTCCAACGCAGATTTTCACTATTCCATTTAGATATAATTGACCAGTCACAATAACTTCGCATTTTATCTTTTATAACCCCCAAGTCACCTGCATCTTCACTCAACCTTTTTATGGCATCATTAATATCTACTGACGGGAACGACCCGATTTGTGTAAGCTGAATTGCATAAACAATCCATCCATTCATTGTTTTTTTGGAGCATGAAACATGTATATTTTTATATTCTTGATACTGGCAAAATATTGACAACACACGCGCCATACACCAGCGCAAAATATATACATTTGTATAAAAGTCTGCTTTTATTAATTCTTTTGAATCATATTCAAATACAAACTGTGTATACTGTCCTTCTATATATTTTATCAAATCAAACAGCTTGGGCGATCTTACTCTTATTGTATTTCTGAATATGTCAATTATGCCTCCATGCCGTTTAATTGGATGTTCTTCCAATTTTTCCCAATCATTCCATGTCTCCGTATGTAGTTTCCCGTCATAATCAAGCCATCCTTTTATATTGTTACTGACACCAGACATAAAAGTATGCACTAAACTGTATAGGGACTGTGGTATATTGGGATGTCCCTTTGCTTCTTCGTTAAAAACGGTCCTACATTGCTTGAGAAGTTTATCTATTGTCCAACTTGCATCAGGAAAATCATGAGTCAAAAATTTTAATCCATTTGGTTCTTCAAATAAATGCAAGACTTCATATGTAGCCTCAATATCATGTTTCTTGACCTCCCTCTTGTTTCCTTCCTCTATTATATTTTCACAATCAATATTCTTCTTCGTGCCTTTTCCTAACAGTTTGTCCAATCGTGAACGCAGAGACATATACAAGGGATTCTTACATCCCTTTATCATTTTCAAATATTCAATTTTTCCATCAAGAACATTTTCCAATGAAACGAACTCACCATACGTCCTATGTTTTACATATGCATTATGATACAATGCATATTTTTGACTTGCAACCGCATAACTAAAGCATTCCCACATAAATAACAGTGACCGAATCTCCCTTACATACGCTTTAGGTACATTCACCTTATCACTGATTACAAGCCCCGTAACCTCTTGATGCCCTCCACGCTTTTGTAACTTTACTTTTGATGTGTTTAAAGTAAAATGTTCATCTTCGATGATATGGCGTAGTTCTTTACAGAAATCTCCATCGTGTTGATATACATTGTGCATACTGCTGAATGTTATATCATCAGCATAACGTGTATAAGTCAATCCAAACCGTCGTGCTACACCTGAGAGTTTCCAATCCAAACGTTCACATACAATATTCGATAACATCGGAGACGTAGGGGCTCCTTGTGGCAAGACGTATCTTTTATTTCCTTTCTCGTCTTCAATCTCCATAGAACAAAGACCAGCAATAGCACTTGCAACCTCTTTAGTCAGACATAAAGGTCGTAATTGTAGTTTTTTCCATACTCTTGCTTGATCTATGCTTGGAAAAAAATCTTGTAGGTCTACATTAAATATGTAATTCTTTCCTATATGAGGTGATGCATTATCAACTATAGACTTACCACGAACAAATCCAGTAACATTGTCCTTAGGATAATATATCAATTCCAATAAATAGTTCAGACATTTCAGTATCTCTTTCAATCCTCTTACTGGAGCTGATATATGTCTATAGCCTCCAGATTTCTTAGGAATTTCGAAAGAGACATAATTACGGACAGATTTTCTCGGTGAGGAGAAATAGCAATAGTCATCCCAAGAAATTGGATAGTATTCAACACCATATTCTTTCGCCATATTTTGTTTAATGACATTAAGAACACTGTGTAAATCCCTTGACGTTGTCATGGTACTTATCCTTTTTCTGATTATCCTATCATCCATAATTATTCCTTTTACTTAAAAAGAGAGCCTTCGAGATTTCTCTTCTTTATTTCACACGCGACAAGGCGAAAGCGATGGCGTGAACGTCTAAACATTGTTTATTCTCCAAAACTGAAGAACATCAGTCAAATCTACGACTGACGGTGCAAAAGTTTATCTCTCAGGCTCTTTTATTCCTGTCTAAATATTAGTCATATACATACCCCAGTTCGGGATAAGATTTTGTTCATAAAAAGTTGGTAGTCTCATAAATATTTTGTGCCTTTATAGGTGAAAATCAAACAGTTACAAAAATATTTAATATGACTACCGATTACAAAGTTACAGAATTATTTTGTTTTATAGACGAGTTTTGCAAACATTTTGATGCAGAAAATGCAGGAAATTTGCTGGAAGACAATAGCTACCCCAATTCGGGATAAAAAAGCGATTATTTGCATGTGAAGACAGAAACGCGAATTCTCTTCCCATGCCATCAGACATGGGCTGTATATAAAGAATCGAAAGAGATTAT
>OHUE01001338.1_pt1 | contig 10516 bp, 8 predicted proteins | sample 1579111 | NCBI WGS metagenome assembly OHUE01 (sample SAMEA3879524, study PRJEB24766) | human gut metagenome | biome: human-associated habitat; feature: feces | place: USA | collected 1985/1987 | reverse complement strand
TGAACCGCAAATTGGACAAGATGCGTGTGAGTATCAGTAAGCATTATCAGGAGATTATGGACAGGGATAACTTTGTCACTGCCGACAAGGTGAAGAACGCCTTTCTTGGTTTGGAGTATCGTTGCCATACACTGATGAAAGTCTATTCCCAAAGCCGTGATGAAATGGAAAAGCAATATAAGGCTGGCATGAAATCTTTGAGTACATACACGAAGTATAGAATCGGGTGTGCCTATGTGGGCGAGTTCTTGCAGACGCATTACCATGTGAAGGATATTGCTCTGAAAGAGTTATCGCTGCCTTTTATCACAGACTACGAGACTTTTCTCAGAACCGACAAGCACTTGAAGATAAACTCTGCGATGGTGTTTGTCCGCAATCTCCGTGCAATGGTATTCCGTGCCATAGATAATGAATGGCTCGTAAAAGACCCATTCAGACGATATGAGTACAAGGAAGAAGAGACCACAAGAGAGTTTCTGAGCAAAGAAGAGATTCACCTGTTGATGGAAACACCTATCACAAGAAAGAAGATGAGTATGGTGCGTGACTTGTTCCTGTTCTGTTGTTTTACAGGTCTCGCTTTCATTGATCTGTACAACTTGAAGGAAGAGAACATCAAGGAATTTTTCGATGAAGGTGAATGGATTGTTATCCATCGACAGAAGACAGGAACGGAAGCCAACATCAAGTTGCTTGATTATCCCAAGCAGATTATGGAAAAATACCGTGGATTGTGTGAAGACGGCAGGGTATTTCCAGTACCCAACTACCAAAGTTGTATGGATTCGCTCAAAAGACTGGGAAAGAAATGTGGTATCACCAAGCCGCTGTCCTGGCACATGAGCCGTCATTCGTTCGCAACCTCGGTTTGCCTCTCCAACGGAGTCCCAATAGAAACCGTGAGTTCAATGCTTGGTCACAAGAACATAAAGACAACCCAGGTGTATGCCAAAATTACCAAGGAGAAATTGAGCAAAGACGTGGAAAAGTTGTCTCAGCAGATTAATAACATTGAGGAATTCACGTTTGGAAATGTTAGCAACGATAATACTAACACTATAAATGGCAGAGTATGAAACGACAAGTGATAACAATACAAGAAGATATGGTCATCTACGCCCCACATCATGGTGAGGTGTGGATGACAGTTTGGGAGATTGCCGAACTGTTGAATGTAACAGGGACAGCAGTGAAGAATACCATCAAGCGCATTTGGAAACAAAGTGTGCTGAAAGATTTCCAGCATTCTCAATACATCAAACTTGAAAATGGATATTCTGCGCATGTCTATGATATGGAAGTGATTATCGCCATAGCACTTCAAATGGATACATACCAAGCCTTGTTGTTCAGACAATGGTTTATCAGTAAGGTTGTGAACCGCAAGGTTTGCCAAGTAGAGCAAGTAAAACACGAGTATCCGATGATTATTGTGATGAACGGAATGACGCCCAAAGGTGCAAGTTAGAATCTTTCATCTTTTTAATAAGATTCCTTCACCTTTATAATATAATAGCGTACAGAGGAAACGATTTTTGTCGTTGTACCCTGTACGCTATTCTTGTTTCGCTATTATGAAGCAGTACCCTCCCCTTGTGAAACAGTGCCGTCGATTATCGGCTTGCGGTAATTACCAGTGAGAAGTGCTTGTATCTCGGATTCCGGATAGAGGGTTTTGCCACATAATATAATGTAGGGCAAGATGCCTTGCTTGCGATATTCCTGCAAGGTGCGGCGACTAAGCTTCAGGAGATCGGAGAGTTCCTTGTCGGTGAGGTATCGCTCCCCATCCAAAGGTGGGCTGTAGGACTCGATGAATAAGGATAGCCAGTTGTTGGCTTTCTTCAAGGATTGCATGGCGGTGTCTATCGACTTGCTCTCATGCGTAAGAAGTTGGTTCATGTTCATTGTTTACAATTTGGATTAAGTGGTGAATATAAAATGTGTTGGCTCGCCCAGGGTAAAGTTTTCGGCTTTGCCTTGGGCGAGTTTAGCTTTACGCTATACCGATTTGATTCTGGCGATAAGCGGAACGATGGCTTTGACCTCTTCGGGGCAGTAATAGAATTGGCGACCTATCTGGGTATGCCCCAAGAAACGGCGGTCACGAAGTTTTTGTAAGGTGCGCTGGCTGATGCGAAGTTGCTGGCAGACCTCATGACCTGTAAGCCATTTGTTCAGACGCTTGCCGTTAGCCTTATGCTTCAGCAACTCAACTTTCTTTACCAAGGCATCGTATCTTGCCATCATCAAGTCGAATGCCTTCTTTTCCATTGTTACTACTTCCATATTCTCTGTTTTATTGGTTCAACAAATTCGGATGCAAAGTTAATGTGTGTATGTTGAAAAACAATGAAAATGAATAACTGTGGCAGTGCTTTTCTGGGGTTTGCCGACCGCTTGGCAAGAAAAATCAAGAAAATTATACGTGGGTCATTAATGAGTTGTTAAACGGGTATTTCTCAAATGCTTAATTTTGCCGCCGAGAAATCAAAACAACGAATTATATAACATTTCAAACGGAATTAGAATGGAAGTAATAACAATGGAAAGTGCAGCCTTCAAAAAGCTGACAGAACAGTTGACAGAAATAGTCCAGTACGTGCGATTGGCAAAAATGGCATTTCAAGAGAACTTGACGGGTAAGGGATTGAAGCCGATGTTGACCAATGACGATGCAGCTAAGATGCTTGGTGTGAGCAAGCGCACCTTGCAGCGAATGCGCTCAGAGAACCGCATTGATTTTATTAAAATTGGCAATCAATGCCGATACCAAGTTGAAGCCATTGAAAGAATGGTTGAGGAACGAACAATAACAAAGGAAACATGAGCATGGAAGATGGAACATTGAGAAAACTGGAGTTATATCTCCATGACCTACACAAAAAGATAGACGGCATCTACGACATGCTGATGTTGAGACACGAACGAGAGACGGAGCAAAAAGGAAGTTCTGCCATCAATGAAAAATTGCTTGACAACCAAGACCTCTGCCTCTTATTTCAAATCTCCCCTCGTTCCCTTCAACGCTATCGCAGTCTGGGAGTGCTTCCCTACAAGCGTTTGGGGCAGAAAACCTACTACACGGAAGAGGATGTGATGCAGTTTGTAGAGAATAATGTCAAAGAATTCAAGAAAGAGAATGTGGAGCATTATATGACCCGCATTCACCAAAAAATCAAATAATAACAGTATTCACCATTAAAAATTTACAATTATGGTACAAAAGAAAAAGAGTGATGAACAGGACGTGCTGGTAGTCCGTGACGAGAAGACGGGCGAGATCAGCGTCGTCGCCGGACTCAGCAGAGACGGCACACCGAAGCGAGCACCCGCCAAGGCGGAGAACACGTCCGACTTCCTGCGTTTTGACCGCAACAGTGATTTGATGGACAGTTTCTTTAGAAACTTCTTCCGCCAGTGCAAGGAGCCAAGCCGATTCGGATTCTACCACATAGCGGCAGAACAGGTGGAAAACCTGCTTGGCGTGATGAAGGAGTTACTGAAAGATCCGGAGGCTAACAAGGAGATTCTTTCCGCCCACAAGGTTGACACCTCCAATTATGAGAAAGAGGCAAAGCAATCGGAAGGTCAGGCGAAAGAAACCGCATCATCGGACGATGCGTCCAAGACGCAAGCTAACACAGAAAAAGAGAATGTATCATCTGAACAAACCAACGAAAAAGAGAACGACATGGAACAGAAACCAGAACAGACCGCAACCGAACAGCAGGCACAGACCGCTACGGGTGTAAAGCAGAACCTCATCAGTGGTAACGATGTGAACCTGCAGGAACTTGGTGCCAAATATGGCATAGACTTCAACAGTATGAATGAGAAGGATATGAAAGCCCTGCTCAACTACGGCAAGACGGGGCTTGTGATTGTGAAGCCGACCTTCGGCGGTGAACAGATAGAGATACAGGCCCGTCTGTCATTCCGCAAGGACGATAACGACCAGTTGCAACTCGTGCCGCATTTCGTGCGCAACGAGCCAAAACTCGATGTCGCTTACAAAGGCTATACCTTCACTCCAGAGGACAAGAAGAACCTGTTGCAGAACGGCAACCTCGGAAAGGTAGTGGATTTCCCCGACAAGAATACAGGTGAGCTGCGTCCTCATTTCATCAGTATCGACCGTCTCACCAATGAGATTGTTGACATTCCGACCAACAAGGTGCGCATACCCGACACCATCGGCAAGACACCTATTACCAAGGACGACAAGAGAGTGCTCTACTCAGGTATTCCGCTTCGCAAGGAGATTGAGCTTGCCAACGGGCGCAAGTTTACACCGCTGTTGCAGGTGAATGTGGAACAGCGTGGCGTGGAGTTCGTGCCTGGCAGCACAAGACAGGCGCAAGGTCAGAAACAGAATGGAGACAAGAAGCAAACCGCTGACAAGCAGGAGCAGAAGGCAGAAGGTGATGCGGGCGGTCAGAAGAAGCAGCAAGATCCCAACCACTGGCTCAATGAGGACGGGACCATCCGCCGACTCAACACCTATTTCAAGAAGGAACTGACCGAGCAGCAGAAGGACGACTATGTGGCAGGTAAGACCATCGAGATCAAGGAAGTGCCCAACAAGAACGGCAGCGGTACCTATACCGCCTACGTAAAGTTCGACTTCGACAAGATGCAGCCACGTTCCTACCGCAACAATCCAGACCTCAAACAGGCAAAGGAACAGATTCCTACCAATGAGAACAAGGTACAAGTCGCCGTCAACGAGCAGGGCAAGACCCATGAGGCGACCAAGCACACCAAGGATCCGCTGAGTCCGGGACAGTCTGCGCCAAAGAACGAAAAGCAGCAGAAGGAACAGAACGCCGAGGAACAGAAGCCAAAGAGAAAGGCAAGAAGCGTGAAGATGTAGTTGCCGCCACTTGATCCACAGAGTTAATCATCCATTATAACAACCGACATCTGCGACCGTCTATCCCACGGTTGCGGATGTCACAAAAACAACAGACAATGAAGACAATCATCGCAGAGAAACCAAGCGTAGCCAAGGAAATCGCCCACATTGTGGGAGCTGACAAGCGTGAGGAAGGCTATATGCAGGGCAATGGCTATTATGTGACATGGGCATTCGGACATTTAGTGCAGCCAGCCATGCCGGAAACCTACGGCATGAAGGGATTCCATGCAGAGAATCTGCCTGTGATTCCCGACCCGTTCATTCTTGTTCCCCGACAAGTCAAGACAGAGAACGGCTACAAACCAGATGCAGGTGTGCTTGCCCAGATTAAAATTATCGGCAAGCTGTTTGACAGCAGTGAGCGCATTATCGTAGCAACCGATGCCGGACGTGAGGGAGAGTTGATTTTCCGATACCTCTATGCGTATCTCGGTTGCAGGAAGCCTTTCGACCGTCTCTGGATCAGTTCGCTTACGGACACCGCCATCCGTGAGGGACTTCAGAACCTCAGGGATGGCAAGGAGTATGACAATCTCTATCATGCAGCCAAGGCACGAAGTGAGGCAGACTGGCTCGTCGGCATCAACGGCACACAAGCCCTGACGATAGCCGCAGGACGTGGCACCTATTCCGTAGGTCGTGTGCAGACTCCGACCCTTGGCATGGTGTGCGAACGCTATTGGGAACACAAGCGTTTCGAGTCGAAACCGTTCTGGCAGGTACACTTCGGTGTGGTTGATGCAGACAGTGGCAATATACTGAAGTTCACATCTGCCAACCGATGGACAGACAAAGGCACCGCAACCGATATATATAATAAGGTGAAAGATACCGGTTCTGCCATCATCACAAAGGTAGTAACCAAGCGAAAGGTGGAGAAGGCACCGCTCCTTTACGACCTCACCCCCTTGCAGAAAGAAGCCAACTCCCAGCATGGCTTCACGGCAGAGCATACACTCTCCATCGCCCAGAAACTCTACGAGGCAAAGTTCATCACCTATCCAAGAACATCAAGCCGCTATATCTCGGATGATGTATTTGCCACCCTTCCCAAACTCTTCAAGAATCTGGAAAATCATTCGGAATATGGAGAGAAAGTGAAACTTTTGCCTGGCAGTGAGGACTACAGCAAGAGCAGCGTGAATGCCGCCAAGGTGACCGATCACCATGCCCTGCTCATCACAGAAAATGCAGCCATTGGTCTTTTCAAGGACGAGAAGATCGTTTATGACATGATATTGTGCCGGATGATTGAAGCGTTCTCAGCAGACTGCATCAAGGACATCACATCAGTAACGGCGCAAGTGGATCATGAAGTTGAGTTTGGCATCAGTGGCTCCATCATCCGACAGACTGGCTGGCGAGCGTTGTCGCTCAAGGAAAAGAACAACAGGCAGGACAAGGATGCAGACGCAACAGACAATGAGGTCAAGGATCAAGTCATTCCCAACTGGCAAGAAGGACAGCATATCACTCTTTCTGGCTGCACCATCACGGAGGGCAAGACCAAACCAAAGCCATTGCATACGGAATCCACATTGCTTGCAGCAATGGAGACCGCAGGCAAAGAGATAGAAGATGATACGATGCGCCAGGCAATGAAGGACTGCGGTATTGGCACACCTGCCACACGTGCCGCCATCATCGAAACCCTGCTCAAACGAGAGTATATGGTGCGCCAGCAGAAGAAACTTGTGCCGACAGAAAAAGGACTCGCCCTGCATTCCGTGGTGAAGAACATGGCGATTGCCAATGTGGAGATGACGGGCAAATGGGAGGCAGAACTTGCCAAGATTGAACGAGGTGAAGCAAGTGCAGACGGGTTCACCCATAGTATCGAAGGCTATACCCGTGAAATCACTGCAGAGCTGTTAGGTTGCGACAGACTTTTCAGCCACAAGGATTCCGGCTGCCAGTGTCCTAAATGCAAGCAAGGTACCATGCAGTTCTTCGGAAAGGTAGTAAGATGCAGCAACAAGGAGTGCGGTATGCCAGTGTTCAAGCAGGTAGCAGGAAAGTTGCTCACTGATTCCGACATCACCGACTTGCTTACCAAGGGCAAGACCAGAACGCTCAATGGTTTCACCAGCAAGCAAGGCAAATCGTTCTCCGCAGCCATTGCCTTTGACGAGAATTTCAACACGAAATTCGTCTTTGCAGAGCGCAAAACAGCAGAAAAGCGAGGAAATGTGAAGAGAAACAAGAAATAGTTTGTACCTTTGCCACCGAAACATGGTTCATAAATGGTGTCTTGATTCAGGATGCTTTTATTTACTGTGGATTAAGTGGCGGCACTCGGAGGGATACCGAGTGCCTTTTTCTTGCTTTCAACTAACATCAACCGCCATCCACGGTTTATTATTCACCACTTAATCCATTCAACAGACAAATGAACAGAAAGAAACAGGCACAGACAGAGCTGTCCTATTACGGACTGTATCTCTTGAACCATCTCAGAGAGAACCGTTTTCCACAAGCCAACGATGCGGACTTTATCCGCGAACGTGCAGACCATGCCGCAGAAGTATATGAGCAGGCACGGCGTGATGCCCTCTTTGCCGATGCGGCACAAGAACTTGCCATGTCAGCATTGCTGAAAGGTCTCCGCTTTTCCAAGTACAGCATCCTGTACGATGTTGTTGACCGTGAGTTTCCCCTGGAGGTAGCAGTAGAAGATCAGGAAGCATTTGTCAAGAATCTCCTGCCTATGGTTGATAACGTGTATTCCATTTACGACCTCACCGATGACGATTTTGCCCAGTCACCGGACTACGACCAGCTCTATACAGAGTTGACTGGAGCCGTAGCTCTTTTCATAGAGTCAAATGGCGTACAATAGAAAACAACGTCTGAACGACAACATCAAGGCGATAGAGACGGCATTCATCCTTGACAGGGAACAGCGCACGCCGACTGCCCGTGAGCGTCTCCTTCTGGAGCGTTATTGCGGATTCGGTGGATTGAAGTGCATCCTGAACCCTGCCAGGGAACTGGCGGATGCCGTCCATTGGGCAAAGTCAGACCTTGAATTGTTTGCTCCAACCGTGGAGCTGCATAGACTTATCCGTGAAAACAGCAAGAATGAAAGCGAGTACAAACAGTTGATGGACAGTCTGAAACAGTCTGTCCTCACGGCATTCTACACGCCTTCAGCCGTTACGGAGGCTCTGACGGATGTGTTGAAAGAGCATCAGATTATCCCCGAAAAGGTGCTTGAACCCTCGGCAGGCATCGGAGCCTTTGTCGATTCCGTCTTGGATAACAATCCCAAGGCAGACATTATGGCATTTGAAAAAGACCTGCTTACGGGAAAGATACTCCGCCATCTGCACCCGGAGCAGAAAGTGCGCATAGAGGGATTCGAGAAGATAGAAAAGCCTTTCAATGACTACTTCGACCTCGCCATCTCAAATATTCCGTTTGGCGATGTTGCCGTATTTGATCCGTCCTATACAGCCATGAAAGGCATGAGGGCACTTGTCACCAGACGCATACACAACTACTTCTTTGTCAAGGCTCTTGATACGGTAAGGGATGGTGGGTTGGTTGCCTTCATCACCTCACAAGGCGTATTGAATGCCAAAAACAATAGTGCCGCGCGTTTTATGATGCTCTATCATGCTGATCTCGTGTCAGCGATTCGTCTTCCCAACAACCTGTTCACGGAAAATGCCAATACGGAAGTGGGCAGTGACCTCATCATTCTGCAGAAAAATACCCAAAAGGAGTCGCTGCGAGGAGACGACAACCTGCTTGATACCGTCTATAATGACGAGAACCGCATTCCGACAAACAACTACTTTCTGGAGCATCCGGAACGCATTATCCATACAACAGCAAAGTTGGATACCGACCCGTTCGGCAAACCTGCAATGATATACACGCATGAGGATGGTGTGGAAGGCATTGCAGAGGATTTGCGAAAGATGCTCCATGAAGACTTTAAGAAGAACCTCAATTTGAACAGATACTTGGGGATAGAGGAAACAAAGGCTGAGGAAGTTAAGGAGGTTGAAGAAACAGAAAAGATAGAAGAAACAGAGAAGATAAAGCCTTCCATTGAGGAAAAGCAGAATGATACGGTAGTATCCTTGCAAAAGCAGGAAAAGCCTACTGATGATGCTGAGCTATCCCAAAAGTCCAATCATCAGCAGCCACCAGTCCAAATGACTCTGTTTGACCTTTGGGGAATGGAAGAAGAAAACCGTCAGGCTGTCCATTCAACGAAGAAGAAAGCAGAGGTAACAGTGGGTGCTGCCGCCAAGAAAGTGTCAAGGAAGAGAGCAAGTCCGTTGGTAAAAAGCGTCAATCCGACTTTTGAAGTTGTGACAAAGCCTGTGGAAAAAGAAGAAAAGCCTTCGTTGACAGATGCAAAAGAGCAGGAAACAACACAGGAGACAAAACTAATCCTGCCTGGTGATGAACCATACGCAAGCATCTCTTGGGAAGAGAATCCGCCAATCAACGGCTTTTACGAGATGATGATGACCATGGCTCCCGAAGACAGGGTGCTGCTGCGCCAAAAGGCGGAACTGCACCGTCAGGAACAACTCAAGGCTCTGGGCGTTGAAGATACGCTTGATCCGAAGTTCAAACCTCCGATGGAACCGATAGAAGTTCTCAAAACTCAAATCGGGCATGGACAGTCAAAAGGGAATGAGCCAAAAGAAGATTCCAAGATTCAGAGCACATTGGAAGAAACAAATCATGAGCGGGAACAACAAAAAGAGCAAGAAAGAAAGCGGGAGGAGCTGGCAAGGAAGAAAGAGGATGCTATGAAGCCCCGTCCATTTGATGAGAAACTGGAAAGTTTTCATCGTGAGGGTTCTATGGTGTTCGACTCTGCCAGAAACATCGGTGTATTGAAAGACCTTACCAAGTATGGTGCTACCTTCATGCCGTTGGATCTGAATATGGAGCAGAAAGAAAAGGCTGTTCTGTATATCGCCCTCCGTGATGCCTATCAGAAACTTTACACCTATGAAGCGGAAGAACAGACGGAAAACAAGCAGATGCGTGAGAGTCTGAATATCTATTATGACGCTTTTTTCATTCGCTTCGGCAACCTCAATGCCAAGCAGAACGTGAAGTTCATCCTCATGGATGCCTCAGGGCGAGACATGCTGTCGTTGGAACGGGTGGAAAACGGACATTTCACAAAGTCAGACATCTTCGACCACCCGGTCTCTTTTTCGCTTGACGAGGTCAGTCATGTGGATTCTCCAGAGGAAGCGCTCACCGCCTCGCTCAACAAGTTCGGCCGTATCGACTTGCCGTATATGACTGAATTATCGGATATGCCGGAACAGGAACTGACGGAAGCGCTTAAAGGACGCATCTATTACAATCCGCTCATAGACGGCTACGAGATATCCGACCGCTTCATTGCTGGCAATGTCATAGAGAAAACGGAGCGTATAGAAGAATGGCTGAAGGAAAATCCCGACCATGCAATCGTGAGGGAGTCGTTGGAAGCCTTGAAGGCAAGCATTCCCGAACCGATAGCCTTTGAGGACCTGGACTTCAACTTCGGTGAGCGTTGGATACCTACAGGTGTGTATTCCGCTTACATGAGCCACCTCTTCAATACAC
>OHUE01001323.1_pt1 | contig 10647 bp, 10 predicted proteins | sample 1579111 | NCBI WGS metagenome assembly OHUE01 (sample SAMEA3879524, study PRJEB24766) | human gut metagenome | biome: human-associated habitat; feature: feces | place: USA | collected 1985/1987 | reverse complement strand
CTTTGCGTCTCTTTTGCGCATGTTTTTTCTATCGAACGGTACAAAAAAGCCCCTCGCGCCGTGCGCGGGAGCCTCTCTGTATCTTTCGACGGTATGATTCTATCACACTTTTGCAGCGTGTGCATCCGCGTTTTTAGACAGGGCTTGTCTTTCTTCTCTATCCGTCACGAATTCATGTAATCCCTATCGGGTATAATTTCACCTTCCTTATTGACTTTCGTCCCGATTGGGTATAAAATATAGTGATGATTTAAGCCTTTGGAGGTGTTTATCGTGAACAAGATTGCCCTGTTTGTCCGCGAAAGCCGTAAGGCTGCAGGACTCACGCAAGAAGAATTTGCTGTTCGTTCTGGTCTTGGACTTCGCTTTGTCCGTGAATTAGAGCAGGGAAAACCTACTGTCCGCATGGACAAAGTAAATATAGCACTTGCTATGTTTGGTATGGAAGCCGTCCCCGGCAGAAAGGAAACAGACTGATGGACGCATTTAGAACAGGATTTGTTTATGTCGAAGATTGCTATGCTGGCACACTTTCTGAGACAGAAGATGGCTACCGCTTTGCCTATGATGCAGATTATCTAAGCAGCGAGAATCCGAGAGCAGTTTCGCTGACTCTTCCGCTGCGTGATGAGCATTATGACTCCAGCACACTATTTTCTTTCTTCGACGGTCTCATTCCAGAAGGGTGGCTGCTAAATGTTGTCACTCGCAACTGGAAACTTAATCGAAAAGACCGTTTTGGTTTGCTGCTTGTCGCATGTCGTGATACGATTGGCAATGTAACCATTCAGGAGGTGCGCAAATGATCTGCCTTTGCTGTGGAAAGCCCATCAAGAATAAAGGAGCTGCCTCCTGCGGCTGGCATCACTCCTGCATCAAACATTTCTTTGGAACTACCAGATTACCTGAAATCACCATTTCAAACGAATCATTAGAATGGATTGCAAATGAAACAATCAGTAAGGGCTACACTGTACCGGGTGTGCAAAAAAAATTGTCGCTGCACCTGTCCAAAGAAGAGAAAGCTCGCCTAACTTTCGTTGGTTATCCATCCGGATATATTCTAAAGCCGCAGACGAATGAGTATCGTGCCTTGCCAGAAGCAGAGCAAATGATTATGTGTATGGCCGATGCAGCAGGCATCACCACAGTACCTCATGGACTCATCCAATCAGATGGTACATATGCTTATATTACGAAGCGTGTTGACCGCATGGTGCTGCCAGATCAATCAATTCGACTGTTAGCTATGGAAGATTTCTGTCAATTAACCTATCGGTTGACAAATGACAAGTACCAAAGTTCCTATGAACGATGTGCCAAAGTCATTGACCGATGGTCTTCACAAAAGGGATTAGATATGGCAGAATTCTTTATTCGCATTGTTTTTTCTTTTCTGGTGGGAAATTCCGATATGCATTTGAAAAATTTTTCATTGCTTGAAACTGCCCCCGGCTCACAGGAATTTATGTTGTCTCCCGCGTATGACATGCTTCCTGTAAACATCGTATCAACTGACACAGAGGAAACCGCTTTGGCGTTGAACGGCAAAAAGAGCAACTTGCGCAAGAAGGATTTCTTTGCGTTAGCAGCAGCCTGCCACTTGTCGTCCGCTGCTGCTGAAAAGATGATTGAAAATTTGATTAAAAAGGTTGACGTGCTGATTTCTATTGCCGAACATGCTGAAATTCCCAATGATATTCGGCAAGCCTGCATTGCACTGCTGATAGAACGCGCCGCTGTATTTGCATAAAGAAAAGAAGGCCCTATCGGGTATAATTCTGCATTCGACATGCATTTTATCACCGATAGGGTATATTTATGATGTCAGCTATCTTTTCCAAGAAGCCAGTCTGTAAGGTTCTTTACGCGAATGCCATTATAGTTTCCTACTGTCAGGCGTTCTGCTGTAAGCACTACTTTTTCGTAATTATCGCGGATTTGTGTCAATGGACGCATTTCGCGGTCAAAAGTTTCCTGTGCCGTCATATCTGCTGTTACCTGATAGTAGCTGCATTCGCCATGCTTCTCCGCCACAAAATCAACTTCCGTGCTTCCGAGCTTGCCAATCATCACCTGATAGCCCCGTCGCAAAAGCTCAAAATAGACTACATTTTCAAGCGTGAAGCCGAAATCGTAATTTCTGCGGGGGAGAATGTGGTTTCTCAAACCGAGATCAACAATGTAGAACTTCTTGTTGACCTTCAGAAGCTGTTTTCCCACAATGTCGAAGCGCTCAGCAGGATAAAATATGAATGATTCTGTCAGCGCATCCACATAATCATCCACCGTATTCGGAGAAACTTTTCTGCCGGAAGAAATCAGATAGTCGGTAATGCTGCGAATGGAAACAGGGCTGCCCACCACGCTTGCAAGGTATTTGGCAATTGATTTCAGCAGGGCAATGTCTGTGATTTTCCGCTTGCTCGGCTCGCTTTCGCGCCGCACCTGCCTATCTTCGATGTCTTTCACGATAACGGTATTGTAGATGCCCTCCAAATAGGTTTCCACTTTTGCTGTGGTGCGCCCCATCCGAGCGACGTAAGGCAGTCCGCCGCATTTCAAGTACTCCGCAAAGCCGTTCTCTTCGTCCATCCCTGTAATCGTCAGAAATTCTTTCAGCGAAAGCGGGAGCATCTTAATCTCCACATAGCGCCCTGTCAGAAGCGTGGCAAGGTCGCCAGAAAGCGTGTACGCATTAGAGCCGGTGATGTAAATATCCACATTGGGCTTCACATACAGACTATCCACGACCTTTTCAAAGTCAGCAACCTTTTGAATTTCATCAAGAAAGATGTAGGTGTTTTTTTCGGGAATCAGCCGTTCTTTCAGATATGCGTACAGCTTTTTGTAATCCAGCAGTTCCTCATACTCCAATTCCTCGAAGTTTATCGAAACAATCTGCGCATCTGCAATGCCATTCTCCTTGAGCCAAGTTTGATACTGCGCCAGCAATGTGGATTTTCCGCAGCGGTGAATGCCGGTCACGGCCTTGATAACTTGTTCGTCCTTCCAGCCAATCAGCTCGTCAAGATACTCTTTTCGCTCTACCACTGAATACACCTCCTGCAAGAAGTATCTCTATTATAGAACAGAATATTCTCGAAGTCAATATAGTATTCCGAAACCGGAATTTTTTTGTGTTTTCATGCAATCATATTCCCAATAGAAATCAGTCGCTACCATTTTCAAATGAGAATGCGCCGCGAATCTTTGTATTCTGACTAACGCAAATGAACCCCAGCATACCGCGCTGCACATAGTATCCACAAACTGTTATTGATTAGCGCTGCAAAGTCGGTCGAATGTTAAAAGTTTTTGCATTTCAGTGCATTTACTTTATTTTTTCGCCGATTTGTGCTATACTAATGATACAGGAGGTGTACCACATGATAGATTCTCATGAACTTAGACGGCGCGACAGCTATTTGAATAAGCTGATTGGCTTTCAGGATACGGAACCAGTCAAGGTTATTACCGGTATTCGCCGCTGCGGTAAGTCCAGTCTGTTAAAGTTGATGGTTCAGCATTTGAAGGATACCGGTGTTCTGCCGGAGCAGATTATCGAGATGAATTTTGAGTCCTTTGATTTTCATAAGATGAGTGCTGACGATGTCTACCGATATGTGAAAGAGCGCATCATCGCCGGAAAGAGGATGTACCTTTTCTTTGACGAGCTGCAGCGAATCAAAGCATGGGAAGATGCAGTAAACGCTTTCCGTGTGGACTTTGATTGCGATATCTATGTTACCGGGTCGAATGCCTATCTTCTTTCTTCGGAGTATGCCACCTATCTCTCCGGACGGTGCGTAGAAATCAAAATGCTGCCGCTCTCTTTCCGCGAATTTCTCGATTTTCATGGTTTTGATGTTCGTGAAACGCAAAGTGCGCTTGGCGGGCTTCGCAAACAGGTATTCGATAAAAACAATGAACGCTATGAGTTGCGAGAGGTTTTCGCTGCCTATATGCGCTTCGGCGGGATGCCTGGCATCGCTGATGTTGGTCTGGAGCAGGAAAAGGTGCTGGCACTTCTTGATGGCATCTATTCCACAGTCGTAATCCGCGATATTCTGGAGCGAGAAACTCGCAGAGGGCAAAAGCAAATCACAGACCCTGCGCTGCTTCGCAAGATTATCCTGTTCCTTGCAGATAATATCGGCTCCAGCGTTTCTATTGCCTCCATCGGTAATACACTGGTAAACGAAGGGCTTTTGGACGATGGTAAACGCAAGGGTACTCCCAGCGCACATACTGTACAAGCCTATGTGAATGCGCTGTTGGAGAGCTACTTCTTCTATGAAATCAAACGCTTTGACATCAAGGGCAAAGCCTACCTCCGCACGCTCGGAAAATACTATATCGTTGACATCGGACTTCGCAATTATTTACTGGGTTTCCGCAATCGCGACAGCGGTCACGCCATCGAGAATGTCGTTTACTTTGAGCTTCTTCGCCGTGGCTATGATGTAGCAATCGGCAAAATCGGCAATGGCGAGGTGGATTTCATCGCAACGACAGCTGACGAAAAAAAGTATATTCAGGTAACGGAGTCCATGATGAGCGAGGACGTGCGCAAGCGTGAACTCGCACCGCTGCAAAGCATTCGTGATAACTACGAAAAAATCGTGTTATCTCTTGAGCCGGGACTTGATACTTCCTATGACGGCATCAAATCCGAGAACCTCATTGATTGGCTTCTCAACGAATAATCACTGCATTTTCAGAGACACGTTCTTTGAGTCCCCGCCGTAGAATGTACCTATTGTAATAGGTAGAAACTCATCCTGAAATGCCAAAGAGCCCGCCAGCACACTGTGTTATTCACAGTATGCTGACGGGCTGAAAATACTCAATCCTTTTTCTTTACGAAGCAGCGTTTCTTATAGAACGCAATGCCATAGCAATGAATGTGGTCACTGTCATATTCATCTTCAAAATCCTTGGCATACATTCTTTGGTCAATTTGCCGCAGCGCCTTGTCACACGCAGATTCCAAATCGCCTAATGTCATCGCGCGTTTCGCTTCAAAAATTGCCACCCGGCCATTGATCGTATCGCAGACAACGACATCACTTCGACCTTCTCCATGTTCCTTGTTTGAATCCACCTGATATCCTGCACCAGCGAAAATACCGCTCAGGAATGCGTGATAAAAGTCCTCTCCATAATCATGGTAGCTTATGGTGCGCCTTAATAGTGTGCTCACTTCCCTTGTGATTTTTTCGCAGTCGCCACGCCACACGGCTTCAAAAAGTGTGTTTCTATTCCATTTAGAAGCACTTTCCTCAAACCATTCAGCGACCTCTGTTTCAAAAATCTGTTTAATTTCCAAATTCGGAATTTTCAGTGCCACCATGTTATCCGGAAGAGCTTCATTGATTTCACCATCTCTGACCCGTGTCAAATAGCCCGTCAGGTACATCATGCTCCATAGATTTTCCTCAGATGAGTGCAAATAGTCATACGTCAGATTTTCATCAACTCTCTGTACGATATATCCGCCGCTCATCAGCGTTTCCATTTTCTTTGTAATGCTTGTGCCGGCATAATCAATGAACGAGCGAATGATTGCGTTGTCACTCGTATCTTTCCAGTACTCATCTGGTTCTGCATTGGAATTTTTCTGCAAATCATCAATATAGCACATCACATCCCAAGGGCAATAGACATCGGCATCACCGAAACGGTAGCCATCATACCATTTCTTTATGACTTCTTCCTTCCCCTTGATGCCTGCATCTTCAAGGATTTTATCCACTTCGCTTTGAACAAATCCATAGTATTCGTTAAGGTGAGACGAAGTAATTGTGTTCGAGACGAAATTGTTTGTGCCTGTAAAAATGCTCTCCTTTGCAATTTTCAAGCATCCAGTAACCACGGCAAGTTGAAGATACGGATTATCCTTTAATGCCTGCATAAATCCCTTCATGATTTCAAGCATTTCTTTGTAGTAGCCGTTGCTGGTTGCTTTTGCCATAGGAACATCGTACTCATCAATCAGAAGAATTACATTTTTATGATAGTGTCTGTTCAGAAACTCTGAGAGAATTTGAAGTGACCGCATCACTTCAACCTTTCCCGCATGCTTATATGCAATATTCCAAAACAGCTTCTTTTCTTCTTCGTTCAGCACCGAGCTTTGCATCAGATATTCATGTTTCTTATAAAGTTCTCCAATTTCATAAGCAAACTGCTCATACGCAGTTGAAAAGTCGTTTCCTTCAACTGCCTTAAGACTCAAGCTCATCACAGGCCACTGGTTCATCCACGCATCGCAAATACCCTTTTGCTTTGAAATTTCCAGTCCCTCAAACAAACTTTTGCTATCTTTTTGAATGTCTAAGAAGCACTCAAGCGTACTCATTCCTAACGTCTTTCCAAAGCGGCGCGGGCGAGTTATTAATGTAACTTGCGTACCGGACGACTTGAGTATTTCACCAATCAGCCCTGTCTTATCGACATAGTATAGACCTTCTCTACGGATCTTTTCAAATTCGGATTTTCCCTTCGGAATGTTCAAAAAAGCCATGCTACCTACTCCCTTCCGAAGCATTACTACCGAGGCTGCTCTTGCGCATAACCCTCAAAAGGATATTGAACCTCAGTGTACTTTGATTTTACCATCTATCTCTGGAAATAGCAAGTCAATCGGACGGAACAGCCGGCGATATTTTTTTCTCAGTCCACTTGTCAAATCATTGGGCGGAGGGCAAGCAGACGAAGAAACACGATTGAAGGAGTCCAATCCATTGCTAACGTTGCGCTATCGTCCTTCTGCGCAGTGCATCCAGAAAACATCTCTTTTACTTTTGATTCTTTTTCGTATTCATATTTTCCATAAGTTCCCGAATCCATTCCTCGTGCGTATCGCTCTTATTGCGAATTTCGCGGAACTCCCTGCTCAACAAGTGCTTCATCACCAATTCTTTTGGTGCATACTGCTGCTGAGCGTTCTTAAACCAACGAATCATTCCAAGGCTTGCCCACGTCAAAACTGTCTTTTTTGAGTAACCCGTCAACTGGGAAATCGCCGCCGCCGTCATCAAGTCTGGATACACGCTGATTTTCCGAACTAAAAGCCGCTGATACGCCCGCATAACTGCTTGATCATAGTTGATTGACGGATGCACAATCGGCTCACGCCCCGCTCCGCCTACTCCTGTAACACGATACCTGTCAGGATGCTTCTCCCTATCCCGAAGGAATGCCACTGCATCACTCGTTCTGATAATGTACTTATGCGTGGAATGCCCCGTATTTGTGCAAGCAATTATTCCATTGTCAAGATAGAACTTCGCCATGCGCTTGCTGATATGGCACAGTTTATAGAGCTGTTCCTTCGAAATCGTCTCCGGATGCGCCTTCAAAATCGCTTTATAGTCGATGTTCTGACTCATTGCATATCACCTCATCTGTTTTACCAACACCAGACGGGTGTGCGTTGCGCGCTGTTCTCGTTCTTTTCTCTCCAATTTTCTCTCCAAACTGCCAAATTCTCTCCAAATTCGGAGAGAACAGCTTACATTTTTCGAGCCTTTGCCTCTGCTTGCCTGCCGCCTTTGCGAAGTCCAGAAACACTTGATTTTTGAACATTTTCCGGGTATGCCAACTTCCAGTTCAGCACCTGATTTTCTGCTAATTTCCACGATTGATAAAACACTCGAAATCAGTTGATCCGCAAGGGTCCGTGGGTTCGAATCCCACCGTCTCCGCCACATTCGGCTAAATGACAAGTGCGTTATTTAGTCGAATTTTTTATTGGGCTCGAATCTCATCCTATTTCCAAATGCGTCTGCGCCAGCTGTTCACGCCTCGGTGCATGTTCGTTTGGAAGCAGCCTCATTCTTCTTCCAATCCCAGTCCATGCAGCATTGCTTCTGCTGTGTTCTGCTTGGAAGCCGCATCAAGGTGCGCATAGATGTTGGCCGTCGTGCTGAAATCGCTGTGCCCCAGCCACTCCTGAATTTGTTTGAGCGGCACACCATGCGCCAGCAGCAGCGTTGCGCAGCTGTGGCGCAGGTCGTGAAAGCGGATATGCCGCAAGTGGTTTTGCTCCAGCGCTTTGCTGAAGCAGCTGGAAAGATATGCTGGGCGAATCCGTTCCCCCAGTTTATTGACGCAAATGTAATCTGCAAACTCCCGGCTGTAAGATTGACCGCAGATTTTTCGGTTCTGTTCCTGCTGTTCCTTCAATCGGAGAAGCATTTCTCGCACAGTAGGCACAAGCGGCAGGGTACGGCGGCTGGAGCGAGTCTTGGTCGTGTCCGCCGCGATAATTTGGTACTGCCCGTCAATCGTGCATCCAGTCACTGTGTGCCGAATGCAAATGGTGTTATGCACAAAGTCAACGGCATCCCAGCGCAAGCCCATCACCTCGCTGCGGCGCAGACCATAGAAGGCAGCCAGCTTCACCGGCACTTCAATCAGCGTATGGGCTCCTTTCGCTGCAATTGTTCCATACAGCTTGGTAATTCTTGATGGGTTATACACCGCCGTATCAATTTTTGCCTCGTCTGTGCTGAACCACATGTCCAGCACAGAGAGAAAATCCGCAACCACTTGCCGGTCATCCGTGCTGATATGCACCTTAAAAAGCAGATGATAGCCATTGCCGCTGTCTGCAACAATTGGCTCGCTGAATCCCGTTGCCATCAGCCGCTTCATTGTCTTTCCAGCAACAGCGTGTGCTGCTTCCTTTTCTTCTGCCGATGCACTGACACCGCTGGGGCGGACTGGGTCTGCATCAATCAAAATCCATTGAAATCTTATGATGTCATTATCAGACGTTGTTTCTTTCGGACGTTCTACCAGACGTTCATGCTGAGCACGCGCATAGCAGGCACTTTTGACGGGGTTCAGCGACTGGTAAAACGTTCGATTCGGATACTTTGCCAATTCAGCAGCAATGCGCGGACTGTCCGCACGAAAATAACCGCTGACAATAGGCTTAGGGTCTATACTCCTGATTTCAATGATTGCATCCGGTTCATGCAGCAAGGACAGCCACTTTACTGCGAGTTCCACTGTTCTTGATTCTCCTTTTGCGCTTTTTGTAGATTCGCCTCTCTCCACGGCTCGCGCTGAAGCCATTTGCTAATGCCGGGGATATACTGCCCGCCATCTTTCGTCCACGCGATAGAACTTTTTGCTGCTTCAAGCGCTGTCATGATTATTTCAAGCGTCGCACCATGCCGCAGCGCCTGTTGATATTTGCCGAACCCTTCTGCAAAATGTTCCGTTTCATACGAAACAACAATTCCTTCCTTGCGCCATGGACACACGAAGCAATCCCCATTGCAGCGACGGTAATCCGCCTGTCCGCAGATTTTTTCCTGACGAGCTCTATAACGTTCCTTGTTGATGAGTTTGTCCCATTCCTTCTGCAGCTCCGGATTCAGATATACTTTCTTCCCTGCAATCCAAACATAACGTCCTTGTGACATTGCAATTTTTCCTCCATTCCTTTGTCTCGAATGGAGAAAATCGCAAAAGAAGGGTATACTGAACAGTGCCGCCTACCATCATGAATTTCTCCATTCATTTGGTTGGCAGCAGCCATTGCCTCGGCTGATGCTGATATGCGCCGTATCCTTCATCAGGCAATTCCTTCGGGGATGCCGGCTCCGAAGGGATTCTGCATACGGCTCTTTGTTACAAAAAAAGCGGTCAGAAATAGTTCTCTTTTGAGAACTAATCCTGACCGTCAGACAGCTCTATGGATTTATCTTTTTCGCACATACATTTTGACTGTTCAAAGAAAGCAATTGAGCTGCTGGTCTTGCAATCACAGTCATTATGTACATATGGAAAGTGTTAGCCTTTTGACCAGCATTTTAGCAAACAGGTGTGATGTATTTGGGGGCATTCGCGTTTTCCTAATCTGCTCTGTTGCGTCAGAATTGCCTCTTGTCACCACCCTATTGCCATTTGCTTTCACAATTCCACTCCTTTCAGCTTCAGATTATTCTGAAGTTCATTTATTGCTGCAAAAATCAGCATTAGATATATTTGCAGTTAAGTTTTCCATGTTTTTTGTAACATAATGTGATTGTCCTGTCAATATCATCTATCAACTTCTCCTCCCCTTTCACCTCCCATACAGCAGCAGCGCCAAGTGCGCCAGCGCGCGATCCTTCTTCTTGTAGGCGGAGCTCCGCTCCACGCAAAACCGCTCGCTGATTTCCTCTATCGCGTCTGTTTTCCCGTTTTCTGACAGATAGAACATCGTCAGCACCGTTTTTTCGTCCTCCCCCAGCGCATCCCACGCCGGCTGAAACCACGCCATGAACTCTTCCGCCTGCCGCTTCCGCTCTTCCAGCACATCAATTTCCGCAATTCCATGCAGGATCTGGTTTTCGCCTGCCTGCGGATTTCGCGCACCATGCGCCGACTCCTCGAAGCGCATCCCGCCAATGCGAACCATGTCCTGCCGCACATTCGCAATCTCCTCCGCCGTTGTCGCCAGAATCGCCTTCATACTGCGATAATCTTTCAGCGCCGCCATTGCCGCGCTCCGCTTGTCCAGATAGTTCCATGCAATGCTCATTCCGCAAACCTCCTGTCGTTGCTTCGTAGCCTCATCATAGCAGAAAAGTTCGCGAATTCAAAACCAGAAACTGAAATCCTGAACCCCAGTAATTCCAAGGG
>OHUE01001322.1_pt1 | contig 10650 bp, 4 predicted proteins | sample 1579111 | NCBI WGS metagenome assembly OHUE01 (sample SAMEA3879524, study PRJEB24766) | human gut metagenome | biome: human-associated habitat; feature: feces | place: USA | collected 1985/1987 | reverse complement strand
ACACCCGAAACCGTCACCTCACAAGCCGTAGCGTGGTGTATGTTCAACCCCCATAAAAAGCTGGAAAACGGCACATGGTACTGGCGTTTTCGCAACATCTCCGCCGACGGAACCGAAGAAGCATGGAGCGAGATCCATCCATTCGAAGTAAAAGAAACGACTCCCGTTTTCGTTACCCCGCCGTTCGAAACATTCCGACAATATGCACCCCACACTTACCCTCGCCTCTACTGCTTTCTGGACGACCGAATTCAGGAAGCACGACAAGAAGCAAGCTCACATTCCGAATACCAGCGACTGATCCAAAACGCCGCCAATGCCCTCAAAGCAGACCTGACTGCCATCGGCAACCCATACAGCCAAATCAATGTCATCAAAAGATACGTACAAAGCCTTTATCAAGCCTACTATCTGACACAGCAGGAGACCTATGCCAAACGCCTGCACGAACTGCTGCAACTATTGCTCAACACCCCTGTGAGCGATGCCGTCCTGTTTGCCGACAACTTCGGGAGCACCAACATCGCTTACTGCTTCCTCAAGCCCTACGATTTGCTCTACAAACGACTAAGCAGCGAAGAACGCCAAAGTGTAGAAAACTTGTTGATGCGTGTACTGCGCTTTTATTATCCGCAACAACAGGGTACGCAGGAAAACCGCATCTTCGATAATCATTTCTGGCAACAAAACCTGCGTGTACTCTTTCAAGCCACTTTCCTGCTCTACGATAATGAAGCCCTGCAAGATGAAGTGTTGCCCATAATGGAATATTACTATGAACTGTGGACAGCCCGCGCACCGGCTTCCGGCTTCAACCGGGACGGAATGTGGGCCAACGGAACAGGCTATTTTAACAACAATGTGTATACACTGTTTTATATGCCGATGCTCCTCTCGCACATCACACGCAAAGACTTCCTGCTGCATCCCTGGTATCGAAATGCCGGACAGGCGCTCACTTTCACCTGTCCGCCGGAATCCAGGAATATCGGTTTCGGTGATAATAGTGAAAAATATACCACGTCAACCTACCAATATGCGGCTTTCGCCGATTTTCTGGCACGAGAAACGGAAGACGGATATGCAGGCTGGTATGCCCGGCAAGCGGCAAAGACTTTAGTCCGCGACAACGACATGCGTCTCTACCGTATGGCAAGCAATACGCTCTCCTATGGAACGGAACTTCCGGCAGACTGCCCGAAACTCATCTGGTACAAAGATGCGGGTGAAGTAGCGATACACAGTGACCTGACGAATCCCCGGAACGACTTGGCGCTGGCCTTCCGTTCCAGCACATTCGGTTCGGGAAGCCATACGGTCTCCAACCAAAATGCGTTCAACCTGCTCTACCGCGGCGCAAACATATATCGCAGCAGTGGCTACTACACCAGCTTCTCCGATGCCCACAACCTGATGTCTTATCGCCACACCCGCGCCCACAACACGATACTGGTCAACGGCATCGGACAGCCTTACTCCATGCAAGGCTATGGCAACGTGATGCGCGCCATGGGAGGTGACAACCTCTCCTACTGTTTGGGCGACGCTTCCAAAGCATACTCCGGCATCAGCACAGATCCCATGTGGGTGGAAGCTTTCGAAGCAGCCGGCATCACACAAACCCCAGAGAACGGGTTCGGTTCCACACCGCTCACTCTATACCGCCGCCACGTACTGATGCTGCACCCCGACATCGTCGTCATTTACGATGAGCTGGAGGCTAAAGAAGCCGTACGGTGGGACTGGCTGCTACACAGCCCCACCGAGTTCAGCATCGACAGCAACCGGCAAACGGTAACCACTTGCAATACGGAAAAAGCTTTCACCGCCACTACCAGCCTGTTCAGCAACGAACAGATAACCCTGTCGCAAACCGACCGTTTCACCGTACCGCCTCCCGGAGCATCCGATACTACCTATCCCAACCAGTGGCACCTGACGGCTTGCATCAACGGAAAAGCAAAAACACGCATACTTGCCGTCATCCAGATAAAACCCGACAACGATACTCCCGTCAAGATACAACGTAACGGAAATATCCTGACCTGCGGTTACTGGACGATAGAGGCCGGGCTGGATGCTTCTTCACCTGCCATGCTGAACGTAACGCACAGCATGAAGAAGTCGTCCTTTCACTATGGCAACGCCTCCCTTGTGCTGGGCGGACAATCCTATGTGCCTGCCGACCGTAGTTCGTCTATACTCTATGATAAGATAAATGGAGAATACCTCGTCATGGAACAGGAAGACCATCGGCCGCTTTCAACCCGCGCCTCAAGCCGTTAAATCCGTAGGTAACGGGCACGAACAAATATGCCGCAAAGCTATCATATTGAAAAATAATTCCATATCTTTGCCCAATAACCTTATTCTTCATCGGACATGACAAAATATATATTATTTTTCATCGGGTGCTGCATATTGTTCGCGCCCCTTCGTTCACAAAACGTAGAACCGATCAAGTTCGTCCACATCGGTCTGAATGAAGGGCTTTCGCAAAGTACCATATTCGGCATCACACAGGATAAACAGGGAAACATGTGGTTCGCCACCTATAACGGGCTGAATAAATACAACGGCTACGACTTTACCGTTTATCAACACGATGAACACAACCCACACAGCATTAGCAACGATATAATCCGCAGCTGTACCGCCGACAGGCTGGGCAAGATATGGATAGGAACCGATAGCGGACTTTCATTCTACAATGCCGACAAAGACCGATTTGAAAACTTCTCTTCTGAAGACAGAGGGGAGCAAGTACCCATCAATGGCATCGTGGAGTTCAACGATCACGAATTACTGCTGTTTTCCAACAAAAAAAACTGTTACTGTTCAACACCGAAACCTCGCAGTTCTCCTGTAAAATGCCGGAATCTTCCTTAGAATCCCTTTCGCCTACGGTTGTGGCCCGGCAAGGAGATTACATCTATATCGGCAGCAACAACAAAGTTTATACTTATTCCCTCGCAGCAAACACACTGAGCAACTTCGTATTAAGTGACAATCTGAAAGATAAAAATATCACAGCCATTCTGCAGCAATCACCCACCCGGATTTGGATAGGCACCGAAGGAGGCGGACTTTTTCTATACAATCCGCAAACAGGGACAATCAAAAATTACAGTCATACGCCCAAAACGGCTAATTGCATCAGCTCCGATTATGTACGTTCACTTGCACTCGACTCCCAGCACCGGCTGTGGATAGGCACCATCAACTCCCTGAATATTTACAACGAGCAAGAAGACAACTTCAACATTTACACCAGCGACCCGCTGGAAAACGGAAGTCTTTCGCAAATGTCCGTACGTAACATCTTCATGGACACACAGGGTGGAATGTGGCTGGGCACTTATTTCGGAGGAATCAATTATTATCATCCGCTGAAAAACCGCTTCCGGAATCTGCAATTCACCGCCAAACCCAATTCGCTGAACAGCAATATCATCAATTGCATCCGGGAAGATGCACAGAAAGGCCTTTGGATAGGAACTAATGGAGGCGGAGTAAATTACTATAACCCCCAAACCGGGAAATTCACCCACTACACCCAAAAGGAAGGGCTTGGATCGAATGATGTGAAAGCCATCTACATAGATGAAGCGAACAAGCAGGTTTACATCGGTACACATACCGGAGGTCTCAGCATTCTTCATCGCCGGTCGGGACAGATAGAGACCTACAACCGGAACAGCAGGGAAAAAAATATCTATGCCATCGAGCCGACAGAAACGGGAGATTTCTGGATGAGCGGCATGAGCTCCATTCTCCGGTTCAACCCCTCGCAGTTATCATTTTCCAGCATAATCACCCAATCAGACGGGCGCCCGTTTCTCCGGGAACGCGTTTCGAACTTTTTTCGCGACAGCAAACATCGCTTATGGCTCATCAGCGAAAAAGGACTGTTTGCCTATACCGAGCAAAACGGAAAATTACACAACTACCCGATACCTGCATTAGACTCCATCAGCCGTAAGTTCATCAATTGTCTGTATGAAGCACACGATGGAACATTCTGGATAGGTACCCGAAGCGGCATCTGCCGCCTGAATGAAAAAAGCCAGGAAGTCACTCTATACACAACAGCTCATGGACTGCCCAATAATGTAGTACATGGAATATTGGAGGATTCCTACGGAAAACTCTGGATAAGTACCGACAAAGGTATCAGTTGCCTGCACCCCTCTACCGGAAAGTTCCGTAACTTCACTAACAATGACGGACTGCAAAGCAACCAGTTTACGGCTGCCTGCCAACGAACCGCCGACGGACAAATGTATTTCGGCGGAATTAACGGCATTACGACATTCCGTCCGGAAGAAGTGGTAGATAATCCATATATACCACCGGTTGTCATCACCCAGTTACGGCTTTTCAACAAGATCGTTTTTCCGGATGATGAAACAGGGATACTGGAGAGAAACATCAATGAAACACGTAGCATTACATTCACCGCCAAACAATCCATGTTCTCGTTGGAGTTTGTGGTATCCAATTACGCCTCAGGCACTCATAATACCTTTGCCTACAAACTTGACGGATACGACAAGGAATGGTATTATACAAACTCGCAACGCGTGGTATCGTATTCAAACCTGCCGCAAGGCACTTACCGTTTTCTCGTAAAAGCCGCCAACAATGACGGCAGATGGAATGAAACACCCACCGAACTGGAGATTATCATTCTGCCTGCCTGGTACAAAACCTGGTGGGCATCCCTCTTGTTTGCAGCAGCTTTCATTGCCGCCACAGTTTTCGTCTTCCGTTATTTTTGGATTCGGAAAAGCATGAAGGCCGAGCTGCAAATGGCACAGATAGACAAGGAACGACAGAAAGAAGTGAACGAAATGAAGCTGCGTTTCTTCATCAACATCTCCCACGAACTGCGCACCCCACTCACCTTGATACTGGCTCCGCTCCATGAAATGCTCAACAAAGTGAATGACCGGTGGCAACACAAGCAACTGGAATTGATGAAGCAAAATGCCAACCGGTTGTTGCATCTGGTTAATCAACTGTTGGATTACAGGAAAGCCGAACTGGGAGTCTTCGGTCTGAAAGTAAAACCGGCTCAAGTACACCGGATTATTGAAAAGAACTTCCGGTTCTATGAAGCGTTGGCGCAACGAAAGAGAATACAGTATGACTTCTGTTCGGAAGTGGAAGACAAAGAAATACTCTGTGATCCCAATTATCTGGAGCTGATTGTGAATAATTTGTTATCCAATGCTTTCAAGCACACAGAAGAAGGACAGAGTATCACTGTATCATTGAAAGAAAACGGGAACAACCTTCTTCTACAAGTCAAAGATACCGGCAGCGGAATACCCTTGGAAGAACAGAAAAAGATATTCGAACGGTTCTATCAAGTCAAAAGCAGTCACACCGGCAGTGGTATCGGACTTTCGTTAGTACAACGCCTGGTGGAACTGCATCATGGACACATCGAACTGGACAGTGCAGAAGGCGTTGGAAGCACTTTCTCCATTTTCCTGCCTGTCGACGAGAAGTGTTATAGTCCGGAAGAATTTCAGCGGGAAAGCACCATAGCGGAAACAGAACAGAGCTACTCTGTCAATCCACAGGAAATGTATGTTGCAGACGCCGAAGAAGCCTCCGAAGAAGAAACGGAAGAAACAACAAAACCTCAACGGAAAGAAAGAATCCTGATTGTGGAAGACAATCCGGACATCCGCCAGTACCTCTGTGAAGAACTGGGCAATTTGTACAATGTTCTGGAAGCGAAAAATGGCAAAGACGCACTGGAAATAATGAAAGAGCAGGAAATAAATCTTATATTGACGGATGTCATGATGCCCGTTATGGACGGTCTGCAGCTATGCAAACAGATAAAACAGAACCTGCGCACCTGCCATATACCTGTCATCATATTGTCTGCCAAAACCGACCTGAAAGAACAATTGGAAGGACTGCAAGTAGGTGCGGACGACTATATTCCCAAACCTTTCTCAATGATAATGATCGCTACCAAGATCAAGAACCTGTTCCGCACCCGCTACCGGGCTATCGAACACTATTCCAATTCCTTGAAAGTAGAGCCCGAAAAAGTAGCGCTTAATCCGTTGGACGAAGAGCTGCTGAAGAAAGCAATAGCCATTGTGGAGAAGCACATGGACAATGTAGAGTTTTCCACCGAGATATTCGCCCGCGAAATGTGCATGAGCCGTTCCAACCTGCACATCAAGATGAAAGCACTGACGGGAGAATCTGCCAATGACTTCATTCGCAAGATGCGTTTCAACCAGGCATGCAAGCTGCTGAAAGAAGGGAAATACACAGTTTCGGAAATCAGTGGAATGGTGGGTTTCAACACTCCGTCCTATTTCGCCACCAGTTTTAAAAAATACTTTGGTTGCCTGCCGTCAGAGTACGGAAAATAGTTTTTTTCAGACAAGATTAAAAGTCTATTCTACAAAAGTGAGACAGGTTTATACCCGTCTCACTTTTTATTATACACCATCACAAGCCAAGAAGCGGTAACTTCTCTACCTTTGTTTCAAACGGTAAGTAAAAACATTCATTATGAACAACAGTAAGAAATTTCTGACAGCTTTATTGTGCTTGCTTTATGTAGTCGATATACAAGCGCAGCATGAGACCACAACCTCTCCTGCCATCGATTACGAACTCTGGTACAACGAACCCGCAAACAACAGAGGTGGTGTAATTCCCATCAACGAGTCCGAACGTCCCATAGACATTGATTGGGAACGCTGGTCACTACCTATCGGAAACGGTTACATGGGAGCAAGTATTTTCGGCGGTACAAGCACCGAAAGGTTACAACTGACCGATAAGACCTTGTATATACGCGGGCTTTGGAGAGCTGAGACACAAACTTCATTCGGTGATTTGTATCTGGACTTCTTCCACGACCTCCGTACCAACTACCGCCGTAGCCTGAACCTCAACAAAGGTATTGCCGAAGTCAGCTACGAATACCAGGGCATAAAATACCATCGCGAATATTTTATGAGTTATCCCGACAATGTATTAGTCATCAAGCTGACTGCCGACAAACCCGGAAGCCTCTCTTTCAATGTTCGGCCTCAAATAGCACATCTCGTTCCTTTCGGTCCTCTGCAACGTACAGACACCATGACCATAGGGTATCTGAGTGGGCCTACACAAACCCGTTTCAGCTATAACGGACGGGAAGGAAAAGTCTTCGCCAAAGACGATATGATTACCCTGAGAGGAAGGACCGAATATCTGAAACTGATTTATGAGGCGCAAATCAAAGTGATACCGGTAAACGGCAGCATATCCGCTCGGAATGACTCTAACGCGGATCATGGTACTATTCGGGTAGAAAATGCCGATTCGGCTGTTATACTTCTGGCTTTAGGAACCAACTACCGTTTATCGCCTCAAGTGTTCTCCGCCAAGCCTTCCGAAAAGCTTAAAGGATGCCCCGACCCGCATGCAGAAATATCCCAACGTCTCACAAAAGCCGTACAAAAAGGATATGACCGGCTACGCGCAACTCATATCAGCGACTTCTCCTCCCTTACAGGAAGAGTACAACTGAATATCGGCAAAAAGAGCCCGCTTCCCACCGATCGCCTGTTGACTGCATACAGACAAGGGAAGCACGATACTTACTTGGAAGAACTGTTCTTTCATTACGGACGCTACCTGCTCATCAGCAGCGCACGTAAAGGAACATTACCTCCCACGTTGCAAGGCGTATGGAACCAGTACGAACTGGCTCCATGGAATGGTAACTATACCCACAACATCAACATACAAATGAACTATTGGCCCGCCTTCAATACCAACTTAATAGAACTTTTCGAAAGTTATGCAGATTATCACAAAGCTTATAGACCTATGGCTGAGCAATTCGCATCTAAATTCATCAAAATGCATCATCCGCAACATTTCTCCGGGAAGCCGGGTGGCAACGGCTGGACAATGGGTACAGGAGCAGGCGCCTATATGGTAGGAATGCCCGGCGGGCACTCAGGTCCCGGTATGGCAGCTTTCACATCCAAACTTTTCTGGGAGTATTATGCTTTCACCAATGACAGGCAAATCCTGAAAGAAACATCCTATCCTGCCGTACTGGGCGTAGCCGATTTTTTGAGCAAAGTGACCACCGACACACTCGGGCTCCTGCTTGCCAGCCCGTCCGCATCGCCAGAGCAGTATGCCAAAGCCACTAACCGCCCCTATCCTACCATCGGTTGTGCTTTCGACCAGCAAATGATATACGAAAATCATCAGGATGCCATTCGTGCCGCAGCTCTATTAGGAGACCGTAATAAAAACATCCAACTTTTTAAAGAGCAAAGCAAACGCCTGGATCCTGTACAGATAGGGAACTCCGGCCAAATAAAGGAATATCGCGAAGAGCAACACTATGGCGATATCGTATTGGAACAAAGCCACCGTCACATCTCACAACTCATCGGCCTCTATCCCGGTACCCTGATCAACGAAAATACTCCGGCATGGCTCGATGCCGCCAAAGTCTCTCTCAATCGTCGCGGTGATGTATCTACCGGCTGGTCTATGGCACACAAAATAAATCTCTGGGCACGTACCAAAGAAGGTAACCGCGCACACAATCTCGTTACCGCCCTGTTGGCAAACGGTGTTCACGAAAACCTCTGGACAACCTGTCTTGCCGTTCTTCGTTCCCCTTTCCAGATTGACGCCAACTTCGGCGGAACGGCAGGTATAGCAGAAATGTTGCTGCAAAGCCATGAGGGATATATACATGTCCTGCCCGCCCTACCCGATGCATGGAAAGACGGTTCATTCAAAGGACTTACCGCACGCGGTAATTTCGAAGTATCCGCCAACTGGAAAAAAGGGCAACTTGTGCAAACTGAAATTCTATCCGGACAGAATAACATCTGCATACTGAAATACCCAAATATAGCCCGGTCTGTCTTGAAAGATGCCGATGGAGCAACAGTTAAATATCAACCGATAGGAAAAGACAAGATATCATTCCGCACAAAGGCCAGACAGACTTATGTGGCAACAGACATCCCACCATATAAGACAATAGCAGCCCCGCAGGAACTGAAAGCCGACTTCAACGGAGATACCGTTTTCCTACAATGGAAATCCTCCAAAGATGCTACTGCCTACTCCATATACCGTACCCGTAACAATAATCCCGAATACGAGCTAATAGCAACAGGCATAAAACAACCGATATACGAATATACAGCTTCAGAGCTCAAAGATACCGATTATTTAATATTAAAGGTAATATCGCTTGATCAGGAAGGCAATGAAAGTAAAGCGGCGACTATCTGTGTTGAAAAAGAATAGTCATAGCGGTATCGGAACTATCAAAATAATGTAAAATTTCACCCTAATATGAGACAAACAGGGAAAATTGTACAGATTCAAAAGCCTATTCTACAAAAGTGAAAAGGTTTTAGACCTAAGTGGCAATTCATTTGACGCCCTTACAAGCAATTTTCACATCAACCCGATAACTTTGTTTTCGTTGACTTGGAATCCATTTAAGAACAATATAAAATGAAAAAACAGCTTTTTATCCTCTTGACATTCTGTCTGACACTGATTACCGTACAGGCCGGAAACATAATTTGCGTACACGAGAATGTACGCGAAACCCCGTATCCGCAGCAAGGACACACCTTATATATAAACCCTGCCCCGTTATTAGTGCCCCAAAGCACCAAGCAGTCGGACTACCTGCAATTCAACCTGTCGCGAAACAAAGACTTTTCGGACGCAAGTACCCTCCTGTCACAGCCCAAACCCTGGTGCATGTTCAACCCGCACAAGGTGCTGGAAAGCGGCACATGGTACTGGCGCGTGCGTTCGGTGAGCAAAGAAGGCAAAGAATTCCCTTGGAGCAAAACTTACAGCTTCACTGTAACCGATGACATACCTCAATTCGTCACCCCCGAAGCAAATGTTTTCCTGAACAACATTCCTCAGGCATACCCCCGCATCTATTGCTTCCTGAACGGCAATCTGGAAAAGGCGCGCAAGAAAGTGCGCTCCAATCCGGAATTCGAGAATATGATCAACGATTCGCGTAATGCACTCGGCTCCAATTACACCAACGACACCAAGCCATACAGGCAGATCACCCGCATGGCTGCCGAATGTGACAACCTGAATACCGCTTACCAAATGCTACAACTGGACGTGTATGCCGATAAGATGGTGCAGAACGTACGTTGCCTGCTGGCAGTGGAACCCGACAAGAAAGTCATCAACAATGACTTCAATGCCGGAGAACTGATTTACACTCTGGCGTGCACCTACGAAAATTGTTACGACCGCTTCACTCCGCAAGAGCGCAAGCAAATGGAAGGCATCATTATGGACGTATTGTCACTCTATTATAAAAAACACATGATAGAGAAAGAAGAAACCCATATCTTCGACAATCACTTCTGGCAATTCGCTTTCCGTCACTTCATGCAAGCGGCACTGGTGATGTACGACAAATACCCGCTTGCCGTCAAGCTCCACATTGCCGATCTGAAGGCCACCTACCTCATGGAACACCGCACCAGCGCCGTGCGGTAACATCCCCAAGATGCAAAAAAGACGATGCACAGCGTTTGTGCATCGTCTTTTTGTTATACAGTCATTAAGCTTTCCAGCTGATGTACCAGA
>OHUE01001317.1_pt1 | contig 10673 bp, 8 predicted proteins | sample 1579111 | NCBI WGS metagenome assembly OHUE01 (sample SAMEA3879524, study PRJEB24766) | human gut metagenome | biome: human-associated habitat; feature: feces | place: USA | collected 1985/1987 | reverse complement strand
GTATAAGGTTTACCAAAAATACGGAGATAAGTATTTGTCTCCTTACAAACTTCCTCTTCACCACGATAACGGGGAGCTTCCTTGCTGGCAATTGGAGAAAGAATCACTGCACTGGCCCCTATGCGTTCTTGTGTAATTTCAGGGATAGGAAGGCCTAACACCGCACGCAGATGCAACTCAAACTCATTTAAATTCTGAGTACCTGCCAAAGTCACCATTCCGGTATCATGCGGACGGGGAGAAAGTTCGGAGAAATAAACTCCGTTTTCATGACTCAAGAAAAATTCAACTCCCCAGATTCCCGCACCGGTCAAAGCCGCCGTCACTTTATCGGCCATACGCTGTGCCTCCTTCAAATGTTCGGGATCAATGTGCGCCGGCTGGAAACTTTCCCTATAATCTCCCCCTTTCTGTACATGTCCGATAGGCGGACAGAACAAAGTAGGACCGTTTTTCTGAGTGACGGTGAGCAAAGTAATCTCACTATCGAACTGAATAAATTCCTCAATGATCAATTCTTTAATATCTCCACGACTGCCTTCACATCCATAATGCCATGCCTGTTCCAACTCATCCGCGCTCTTGACCAAAGACTGGCCTTTGCCGGATGAAGACATCAAAGGTTTCACCACACAGGGAAAACCAATCTCTTTTGCGGCCTCCTGCAATTCTTCCAAAGACTTGGCATAGAAATACTTGGCTGTCTTTAATCCTAATTCCTTAGCTGCCAAATCACGAATGGCCTTGCGGTTCATCGTGAAATTCACTGCACGGGCACTCGGCACTACTTGAATACCTTCCTGTTCCAAATGATACAGACGTTCGGTACGGATAGCTTCAATTTCAGGCACAATTATATCCGGCTTGTGTTTGGCTACCACAGCATCCAACGCATCACCGTCAAGCATACTGAACACTTCAAATTCATCAGCCACCTGCATGGCAGGTGCTCCGGCATAAGAATCGCAGGCAATGATGTATTGGCCTTTACGCTGGGCGGAAATCACAAATTCCTTACCCAGTTCACCGGAACCTAACAGTAAAATCTTTTTCATCTTCAGTATCAGTTATTATAGAATTACGGCAAAGATAGGGAGAAAAAAACGATATAAAAAGAAATACGGGAAGTTAACTTCATTCTCCCTATGAAGTCAGCTTCCCGCAACTACCCACTTGGTTAACTTCACAGAGGCTATGAAATTAACCAAATGCAGATGCTGTTATTGATGTTGCTCTCTCAACAAATCGTTAACAGTCTTGACCGGATTGAATGTAGTGAGGGGCACTTCCACAAAGACTGTATTCCAATCGCTCATCGCACCGTTCCAAAGTCCGGGAAGTTCCAGTGCTTTAAGGTCTTTACCGTTCTTCGACTTATAAGAAATGAATCCGGTGGCCTTATCCACATACTTCACCAAGTCGAATTTGTTTCCTTTATAATCGCGTACCGCACACACCAAATCCACCGGATTAAAGTGAGTACCCTTCTCGAACATCTCTTTCTTGACCGGATCATTCATGTCAATCTGAGAACTTTCCAAAATTTGCAATGAAACAGTACCATCCGCATTATAAGCCAGGAACGGGCCGCCTCCCGGTTCACCCACATTCTTCACCATACCGCATACACGCATCGGACGGTTCAACTTCTTACGCAGATAAATAACCAGGTCGGCATCTTCCAGATCCTTGATATCCAGTTTGCGGCAACATAAAGTCTGCTGTAAGAAACGAATGATCTCTTCCAGCTGCGCATGTGTATATTTACCGCCATCCAGTAATTCCAAATATTCAAATACCTGCTTCTGCAGAGTAACCAGTACCCCCGCAATCAGCTTTTTATACGTAACAGTATCCTCTTTCAAGCGATCGGGAACCACATTATCTATATTCTTGATAAAGATAACATCGGCATCCAAATCATTCAGGTTCTCAATCAGCGCGCCGTGCCCCCCCGGACGGAACAACAGCTTGCCTTTATCGCGGAAAGGTTTGTTCTCCATATCGGCAGCAACCGTATCCGTACTCGGCTTCTGTTCAGAAAACGACACATCATATTCCACCCCGTATTTCTTTGCATAAACGGCAACCTTCTCTTCCACCAGCTTTGTGAACAACTCACGATGTTCCGTAGAGACGGTGAAATGCACATTCACTTTTCCGGTCTTGCCTGCCGCATACAACGCACCCTCCACCAAATGTTCTTCCAGCGGTGTACGCACACCATCCGCATACCGATGGAATTTCAACAACCCCTTCGGTAATGCCCCATAGTTCAAGCCGGCAGCTTCCAACAAATTGGCTACTATAGGTTTATACTCCTTCCCGGCCATCAAAGCATCAATATCCTTTCCTGTATTATCCATACAAGCCGCATTCAAGTCATTGTAGAATGCGAAGCTATGAATATGGTCGAAAAATTTCTTTTCGAAATCAGTCTTCGGAGTATTATAATCAGCCCCCAGGAATTCGAACAAATTCTTGAACATGCGGCTGGCAGCACCAGAGGCGGGTACAAACTTCACGATGGTTTTCTCCCCTTCCTTATATGTATCCCATGCTTCCAAATAATTTTTCATTTCATTTTCGGCGGGAGCCATGATTCCCTTTTCAACAGAAGCGGCTGCATCCAGCTTCAAAAATGGGAAACCCTTTTCAAAGCAAGCCAGTTGTTCTGCAATCTGCTGCTCGGAAATTCCTTTTTTCACTAATAAGTCTTTGTCTTCAGGTGTTAACATAAGTACATGATTTTATATGGTTTAAATAAATTGTTACCTTATTCTTTCACTATTAATTGCCCAAAAATACAAAAAAATGCGAGAACACTACCTAATAAATAAAGAAAAAAACTACCTTTACCCTCGAAAAGATTTCACGTGTTATGGAAGAAAAAGCATTTTTCACAGCCAAAGAGCGTGAGCAACTGTTCGCCCTCTATAAACGATTGCTGCAATTATCCGGCGACACCTTGCAGAAGGGTGATTGCCATAAGTTAAAAATACACCTCATAAAAGCAGTTGCCGAAGGTAACCTGCCACGAAATTGTTTCGGAATGAATCCTATCATCAAAGATATGCAGACCGCTGTCATCGTGGCCGAGGAAATTGGGATGAAACGGGCTTCCATCCTGGGGATCATGCTGCACGAATCGGTAAAGAACCATTTATGCACCTTAGCATCTGTACAACAGGAATATGGAGAGGATGTAGCGGGGATCATACGCGGTCTTGTGAAAATCAATGAGCTATACTCCAAAAGCCCTACCATAGAATCGGAAAATTTCCGCAACCTGCTGCTCTCCTTTGCCGAAGACATGCGTGTTATTCTGATCATCATTGCAGACCGCGTGAACCTGATGAGACAGATAAAGGAGACTCCCAATATAGAAGCACGCACCCAAGTAGCCAACGAAGCTGCCTATCTGTACGCACCGCTGGCACATAAGCTGGGGCTATACAAACTGAAATCGGAACTGGAAGACCTTTCCTTGAAATATACCGAACACGACGTATATTATCATATAAAGGACAAACTGAACGAAACGAAAGCCTCCCGTGACAAATACATAGCCGCCTTTATCGAACCGATACAGCATAAGCTGGAAGAAGCAGGATTGAAGTTCCACATGAAAGGGCGTACCAAGTCCATCCATTCCATCTATCAGAAAATGAAGAAACAGAAATGTCCCTTCGAAGGAGTGTATGACTTGTTTGCCATCCGAATCATTCTGGACTCTCCCGTCGACAAGGAAAAACAAGAATGCTGGCAGGTATATTCCATTGTGACCGATATGTATATGCCCAATCCCAAACGTCTGCGCGACTGGCTCTCCGTACCCAAAAGTAACGGATACGAATCCTTGCATACCACTGTAATGGGGCCTGAAGGCAAATGGGTGGAAGTACAGATACGCACCGAACGCATGGACGAGATAGCGGAACGTGGTCTGGCAGCCCACTGGCGTTACAAAGGCGTAAAAGGAGAAAGCGGTCTGGATGAATGGCTGACCTCCATCCGGGAAACACTGGAGAACGCCGACAGTGACCTGGAAGTGATGGACCAGTTCAAACTGGATTTGTACGAGGACGAAGTATTTGTATTTACCCCCAAAGGTGATTTGTTCAAACTTGCCAAAGGCTCCACCGTGCTCGATTTTGCGTTCCACATCCATAGCAAACTGGGGTCCAAGTGTATCGGAGCAAAGGTGAACGGAAAGAACGCACAATTAAAGCAAACGCTGAACAGCGGTGACCAGGTAGAAGTCATGACTTCAAACACCCAGACACCCAAACGCGACTGGCTGAACATCGTCACCACTTCGAAGGCAAGAACCAAAATACGCCAGGCCATCAAAGAGATAGAAGCCCGCCAGACAGAGTTCGCCAAAGAAACCATAGAACGTAAATTCAAGAACCGCAAACTGGAATACGATGAAGCAGTGATGATGCGCCTGATAAAAAAGCTGGGATACAAAACCGTAACCGAGTTCTACCAGGACATAGCCAACGAGACAAGAGATGCGAACGACATCATCGAAAAATACCTGGAACTGAAGAAAAAGGAAACGGAAAACCGGGAAGATATTGTCTATCGCAGCGCCGAGAATTTCAGCATGCAGACAGCACAGGACGACAAGACCTTCAAAGAGGACGTACTGGTCATTGATCAGAATTTGAAAGGACTGGACTTCAAATTAGCCAAATGCTGTAACCCTATCTATGGCGATGATGTATTCGGATTTGTAACCATCAGCGGAGGAATCAAAATACACCGTACCGACTGTCCTAACGCACGGGAGTTGCAATCACGTTTCGCCTACCGTATCGTAAAGGCGCGTTGGGCTGGGAAAAGCCACGGCAAACAATACCCCATCACGCTGCGCATCGTTGGCCATGATGATATAGGAATTGTGACAAATATCACCTCCATTATCAATAAGGAAAACGATATCCTGCTCCGTTCCATCAGTATCGACTCGCACGACGGGCTGTTCAGCGGCATGATGACCGTAATGGTAGATGATACTTCAAAGCTGGAATCATTAGTAAAAAAGATAAAGACAGTAAAAGGAGTAAAACAGGTAAACAGAGGATAAACTCACCCCAAACTTAAAAAAATGAATGAACTGCATAAACGACTAAAAAGCTTTACATACGCCTGGAAAGGCGTATGTAGTTTTTTAAGCAAGGAACACAATGCCTGGATACATTGCGCAGCCATCATCGCCGTAACCATTGCAGGCATCCGGTTTGAAATAACACGCACCGAATGGCTTGTCATCCTCCTGTGCTTTGCAATGGTACTGGCTGCCGAAGCATTCAACACAGCCATAGAACGCCTGGTAAACCTGGTATCACCAGACTACCATCCTATAGCCGGAGACGTAAAGGACATAGCGGCAGGAGCCGTACTGATTTGCGCCATCTTTGCCGCCCTCATAGGGTTGATTATCTTTGTCCCTTATTTTTAAAGGTGTTAATTTACCATTTATTTCACTAACAGTTAAAGACCTTTTATAAAAAAAACAGTAATTTAGCCCCGATAATTTTTAAAAAGTGGAACTAATGAAGAAAATTTTGCTTTCAACATTATTGTTGATTATAGGGTTAACCACATACGCAGCCGTATGGCAATCTCAAGGAGAAGCAGAAATAACCTTTGAGAAAACAACACATAACTTCGGTTCATTCCCCGAGTCTAGCCCGAAAGTTACTTGCGTTTTCAAATTCAAAAATTCGGGAGACGGTCCCTTGGTCATTCATCAAGCGATCGCATCTTGCGGATGTACTGTTCCCCAATATCCTAAAGAGCCCATCAAACCGGGTGAAAGTGGACAGATAACAGTGACTTATAATGGAGCCGGCAAATTTCCGGGACATTTCAAGAAATCAATCACTATCCGCACAAACGGGAAAAATGAAATGACACGTCTTTATATAGAAGGTGATATGACCCCGAAAAGCACAGTTGCAGAATAGAATTCTCACATCATAAGAGAGAGGATGTATCAAAACAAAAGAAGATTCGAGTTTGATACATCCTCTTTTTATATCCGGAAAACACTGCCCCGCCTGCCTGTATCCAAGTAAAGACAAAAAAATAAGAAAAAAAGAACATTTTTCCCCAATAATAAGCCACTCTTATTCTGATTAAAATAACGTACTTTGCAGCAAATTTAAGAGAACAATGACAAACAAGCTATTATTCTTTGTCCTGCTGGCCCTCTGTTTCAGTGGCTGTGACATGCTGGAAACCCATCCATACGATGTACATATTACAGGAGAAAGAGAACTGACCAACAAAAACATCCAGTTGATAGAAAACAAAATGCAAGGCAAAAAAACAATCCGCTTTGCCATGATCAGTGATACCCAACGATGGTACAACTCTACCGAAGATGTTGTAAAAGCCCTCAATGCCCGTGGTGACATAGACTTTGTCATTCACGGAGGAGACCAGTCCGATTTCGGCGTCACAAAAGAATTCATATGGATGCGGGACATATTTAACAAATTCCAGATGCCCTACGTATGCCTTTTAGGCAACCACGACTGCCTGGGTACAGGTGAAGACGCATACAGAGCCATTTATGGAGATCCCAACTTCGCCTTCACAGCCGGAAATGTACGCTTTATCTGCCTCAATACCAATGCGATGGAATATGATTATTCGGAACCGGTTCCCGATTTCAATTTTATAGAAAATGAACTGAACAACCTGTCGCCTGAAATAGAAAAAACGGTATTCGCAATGCACGTAAAACCTTTTGAATTTGTATTCAACAACAATGTAGCAAAAATCTTCCAACTATACGTCAACCAGTTCCCCAAAGTCCAGTTCTGTCTTTACGGCCATGAACACAAATTCGCAGTAGATGATCTATTCAACGACGGAGTTCTGTATTTCCAATGCCCCTGCATAGACAAACGCATCTACTTATTATTCACCATTAAAGAAGATGGAACCTACGATTATGAAACAGTTGAATTTTAAAAAGATATTTCTGAACCTATTGTGGCCACTATTGCCTTTTACGGCACAAGCCCAAGAAAATAATACACTTTACTCCATCTTATCCAAAGACAACATACTTGTCTCCTCTCCTTCCGTTCAAAACCAAGAGGAAGATATTGTAACCCAAATGCCAAACCGGCACCATAAATACGACAAGCGCGTACACCGTTACAGGCGTGCGTGGGAAGCTTTGATCCCCACCCACACCAAATTACAGTACGCCGGTGGAATGGGCCTGTTATCCTGGGGCATAGGCTGGGATTATGGAAAAAGAGGCCAATGGGAAACCGATCTTCTTTTGGGCTTCATCCCCCGCTACTCATCCAAACATTTCAAGATGACCATGACCTTGAAACAGAATTATATCCCGTGGAGTATCTGGCTGGGCAAAGACTTCTCGCTGGAACCGCTGACTACCGGAATCTATTTCAACACCGTATTCAGCGATGATTTCTGGACAAGCGAACCTGAGCGCTATCCCCGTGGATACTACGGATTTTCCACCCGTATCCGCACCCATATCTTTCTGGGACAACGCGTCCGTTTCGATGTACCCGAAAAGTACCGGAAGTTCTCTAAAAGCATCACCGCATTCTACGAAATCAGCACATGCGATTTATACGTTGTCAGTGCGTTCAACAACAGTTATTTGAAACCCGATGACTATCTGAGACTATCATTTGGATTGAAATTTCAGATATTCTAATCAAATCATGAGGATGTTTCTCTATTTTTTCACTATTTTTGGGCATTTATTATGATAAATTTCAAAAATAACAACATAGAGAAACATGAAACAAGAAGAAGAAAAATCGGTTGGATTGCCCGATAACGCGTTCCGACCTCTGAAACCGGGGGAACAATATCACCCCATCATGTCACCAAACAAAAAATATCCCGAAGTAAACCTATGGTCTGTGCTATTGGGTATCGCCATGGCGGTATTATTCTCGGCGGCCGCAGCTTACCTGGGATTAAAAGTGGGACAGGTTTTTGAAGCCGCCATCCCTATCGCCATCATCGCCGTAGGTGTATCGGGAGCCGCCAAGCGTAAAAACGCGTTAGGTGAGAATGTCATCATCCAATCCATCGGTGCCTGTTCGGGAGTCATAGTGGCAGGAGCCATCTTCACATTGCCCGCCCTTTATATATTGCAGGACAAATACCCCGAAATGACAGTCAACTTCTTTCAGATGTTTGTCAGCTCACTGCTGGGAGGTATTTTGGGGATCCTGTTCCTCATCCCCTTCCGTAAATATTTCGTCAGCGACAAACATGGCGAATATCCCTTCCCCGAAGCCACTGCCAGTACGCAAGTGCTTGTTTCCGGCGAGAAAGGCGGAAGCCAGGCAAAGCCATTGCTTTTTGCAGGACTAATAGGAGGTCTGTACGATTTCATTGTAGCTACATTCGGCTGGTGGAATGAAAACTTCACCACCCGCGTATGCGGCTGGGGTGAGATGGTTGCCGAAAAAGCCAAACTGGTGATGAAAATAAACACCGGTGCAGCAGTATTAGGCCTAGGCTATATTGTCGGCTTGAAATACGCGGCTATCATTTGTGCCGGTTCATTGGTGGTATGGCTGGTTATTGTTCCAGGTATGGCCCTGTTGTTCGGCGACCAAGTGCTGAATGCATGGAATCCGGCCTTGACACAAACCATCAGCGAAATGTCACCCGAACTTATATTCAAGGAATATGCCAAAAGTATCGGTATCGGTGGTATCGCCATGGCCGGTGTGATCGGTATCGTGCGCTCATGGGGCATTATAAAGAGTGCTGTGGGACTGGCCGCCAAAGAGATGGGCGGCAAGAAGGTGGAAGCAAACGTCATCCGCACGCAGAAAGACCTTTCCATGAAAATAATCGCCTTCGGGTCCATCTTCACCATCCTGCTGATCTTACTGTTCTTCTTTTTTGATGTGATGCATGGAAATGTATTACACAGCATTGTAGCCATCCTGCTCGTAGCCGGCATTGCATTCCTGTTCACCACCGTAGCAGCCAACGCTATCGCCATAGTCGGCACTAACCCTGTATCGGGAATGACACTGATGACACTGATACTTGCCTCAGTAGTAATGGTTGCCGTTGGACTGAAAGGTGCTACCGGCATGGTTGCTGCACTGGTTATGGGTGGTGTGGTTTGTACGGCACTCTCTATGGCAGGCGGATTCATCACAGACTTGAAAATAGGTTACTGGCTGGGCAGTACTCCTGCCAAACAGGAAACATGGAAATTCCTCGGCACACTAGTATCGGCAGCAACTGTGGGCGGCGTCATCATGATCCTGAACAAGACCGGCGCATTGGCAGCTCCGCAGGCCAACGCGATGGCAGCCGTAATAGACCCGCTGATGAACGGTGTAGGCGCTCCCTGGCTGCTTTACGGAATAGGCGCTGTGCTGGCATTGGTGCTGACCTACTTCAAAGTACCCGCACTGGCTTTTGCGCTGGGTATGTTCATTCCACTGGAATTGAACCTGCCGTTGCTGGTAGGTGGAGCGGTGAATTGGTATGTCACTACCCGCAGCAAAGACGAGGCGGTGAACGCCGAACGTGGCGAGAAGGGAACTTTGCTGGCATCCGGATTCATAGCCGGAGGCGCATTGATGGGGGTTGTCAGTGCCGCCATGCGCTTTGGCGGTATCAATCTGATCAACGAAGAATGGCTGAGCAACCCGTTGAGCGAAGTGCTGTCAATGGCCGCCTATATCCTCCTGATCATATGGCTGGTTAAAGCCAGTATGCATATAAAGAAAAAATAACCCTTTTTCAAATACCGTGAAAATAAAAGCTATATGAAACGAATCTTACTAATGAGTTTACTTGCAATCTCTACCGCATTATCTGCCCAGAAACCTGTAGAGTTGGAATTATGGCCCGATGGCGCCCCCAACTCCAACGGCATCACCACTCCCGAGCAGAAATTAGAGAACAACCGGATTTCCAATGTCAGTGAGCCTACCCTTACCATTTATCCGGCAGCCAAACCGAACGGACTGGCAGTCGTGGCTTGTCCCGGAGGGGGATACATACGCCTGGCAATGAATCACGAAGGGCACGATATGGCAGACTGGTTCAACGCACAAGGCATCACATACGCCGTATTGAAATACCGTATGCCAAACGGACACCATGATGTACCGTTGAGCGACGCCCATCAGGCTATCCGGCTGATGAGAGAACACGCCAACGAATGGCATATTCAAAAAGTGGGTATCATGGGGGCCTCTGCGGGCGGACATCTGGCCAGTACGGCAGCCACCCACTATACAGCCGGAACGCGTCCGGATTTTCAGATCCTGTTTTATCCCGTCATAAGCATGGATCTGTCCAACTGCCATAAGGGCTCACGTGACAATCTTTTAGGAAAAAGCCCGTCAGAAGAGCTAGTGAGACTTTACTCCAATGAACTGCAAGTAACAGGCGACACTCCTCCCGCCTTCATCATGCATAGCAGCGATGACGGAGCTGTACCCGTCAGCAACAGCGTGAGCTATTACCTGGCACTGGTAAAGAATAAAGTCCCTGCTTCCCTCCACACCTATCCTATCGGCGGCCACGGCTGGGGCTTCCGTGACAGCTTTACCTATAAGCGCCAATGGACGGGAGAATTAGAAAAATGGTTGAGAGAAATACTGTAAAAAAGCAAGGAG
>OHUE01001314.1_pt1 | contig 10707 bp, 6 predicted proteins | sample 1579111 | NCBI WGS metagenome assembly OHUE01 (sample SAMEA3879524, study PRJEB24766) | human gut metagenome | biome: human-associated habitat; feature: feces | place: USA | collected 1985/1987 | reverse complement strand
GGCTCTCCGCCGCCGTCAATGGTGCAGTCGCCGGAAATGTCCAGCCGCAGCAAGCAGCCTGTGACCGGCATCAGGTTGGGGATCGCACAATCTCTGGCCGAAATGGTAAAAGCGTTGTACCGCTCACCATTCCAAGCCAGCCGCCCCGCGTTGGTCTCCACCTTCGCGCCGCCGTTGGAGAACTCAGCCACCGTCACACCCTCGGTTTGAAACTCCCGTAGGATCAAATCGGTATAGCTTCCATCCGGCATATGTACGCCGTAGATCTCGCTGGTGCAGTCGTGGCCCTTTTCCGCAAAGGGCAGCTGGCTGTCGGGCTCCGCCGTGCCGCTGCTGGCGGCGGCGATGCCCCGGGCGGTGTGGCTGTTGGCAGACACTCCCGCGCTGACCGAGGCCGGGATTCTGCCCGGCGAGGATGTGCACAAGCATCTGGCAGGCTGCGGGCAGGCCATTCTGCTGGCGGTGACGCTGGGCCCCGGGGTGGATGCCCAGATCCGCCGGGCAGGTGTTGGCGATATCGCCGCCGGGGTAGCCTCCGATGCCTTGGGCAGCGCACTGGCTGAGCAGGCCGCCGATGCCGCCGAGGCACAGCTGCGTCAGTGGGCGGCAACAGAGGGAAAGTATCTGACCGGGCGCTTTTCGCCCGGCTACGGCGATTGGGACATCGCGGTGCAGCCGCTGGTGGCAGCAGCGCTGGACACCGTGCGCAAGGCCGGGCTGTGCGTCACCGACACCAACCTGATGACCCCGCGCAAGAGCGTGACTGCCCTGTTGGGGGTCAGCGACCACCCGGTAAAAGGACAACTGGCCGGGTGCGGCCATTGCGTGCTGCGCACCCGCTGCGAATACAGAAAGAGGGGAAAGACCTGTGCAAGTGAATGAACTTTTCAGACAGAGCAATACCATCCTGCTGGACGGCGGCATGGGCACCATGCTGCAAGCTGCCGGGCTCAAGCTGGGCGCACGCCCGGAAGAGCTGAACATCACCGACCCGGCGCTCATCGAGGGCATCCATGGGCAGTACGCTGCGGCGGGCAGCCGCATCGTCAACGCCAACACCTTTGGTGCTTCTGCCCACAAGCTGGCAGGCAGTGCCTACACGCTGGAGCAGGTCATCACCGCAGGCATTGAAAACTGCAAGCGCGCCTGTGCGCCCTACGGTGCGCTGACCGCGCTGGACGTAGGCCCGCTGGGCGAGCTGCTGGAGCCCAACGGCACGCTGGCCTTTGAGGACGCCGTGGCCGAGTATGGCCGCATCGTCCGGGCCGGTGCGGCTGCCGGGGCCGACCTCGTCTTCTTCGAGACCTTCACCGACCTCTACGAGCTGAAGGCCGCCCTGCTGGCCGTCAAGGAGAACAGCAGCCTGCCCGTGCTGGCCAGCATGAGCTTTGAAGCAGGCGGCCGCACCTTTACCGGCTGCACGGTCGAGAGCTTTGCCGCCACCGCCCGGGGCTTGGGGGCAGACGCCGTGGGCATCAACTGTTCGCTGGGACCCAAAGAGATCTTTCCTATGGCAAAGCGGCTGGCCGAGGCTGTACCCGGCAACTTCCCAGTGTTCGTCAAGCCCAACGCCGGTCTGCCCCGGGCGGACGGCAGCGGCTACGATATCACCCCGCAGCTGTTTGCTTTGCAGATGAAGCCCTACCGGGAGCTGCACCTGTTTGCCGCCGGCGGCTGCTGCGGCACCACCCCGGAGTTCATCAAGCTGCTCAACGGCACCTTTGCAGGCTGCACCCCGGGGCGTCCTGCGCACCGGATGCCCTCGGTGCTGTGCACCCCGGTGGACACGGTCACGGTGGACGGCATCACGGTGGTGGGCGAGCGCATCAACCCCACCGGCAAAAAGCGCTTCCAGCAGGCATTGCGGGAAGGCGACATGAACTATGTGCTGGAACAGGCCGTCAGTCAGGCAGAGGCCGGTGCGCAGATCCTGGACGTGAACGTGGGCGCACCCGGCGTGGACGAGCCGGTGCTGATGGAGCAGGTGGTCAAGGCGCTGCAAAGCGTGACCAGCCTGCCCCTGCAGCTGGACTCCTCCAATGTGGAGGCGCTGGCGCGGGGTCTGCGGGTGTACAACGGCAAGCCCATCGTCAACTCCACCAACGGCGAGCCGGAAAAGCTTGCCGCCATCCTGCCGCTGTGCAAGAAGTACGGTGCCGCCATCGTGGGTCTTGCCATCGACGAAAAAGGCATCCAGCCCAAAGCCGCAGACCGCGTAGCCATTGCCCGCCGCATCACCGAAGCGGCGCTGGCAGCAGGCATCCCCCGGGAGGATATCTACATCGACTGCCTTACCCTGACCGCCAGCGCCCAGCAGGAGGATGTGCTGGCCACGGTGCAGGCACTGGAAGCCTGCAAAAAGGAGTTGGGGGTGCGCACCGTGCTGGGCGTGTCCAACATCAGCTTTGGTCTGCCATGCCGCACCTACCTGAACACCACCTTTTTGACCATGGCCATGTACGCCGGGCTGGACCTTGCCATCATGAACCCCTCCAGCGAGGAGATGATGGCGGCGGTGTACGCCTACAACGTGCTGACCAACCGGGACAAGCAGAGCACAAAGTACATTGAGCGCTTTGCCGACCGCGTGCCCGCCAGCACTGCGCTGGCACAAGCTGCAAAAGCCGTGCCTGCCGCCAGTGCCGCCGAAGCAGAGCATACCGGCCCCTACGCTGCCCTGATGAAAGCGGTGGAAAAGGGCTTGAAGGGTGACGCCGCCGCCCATACCCGCGCCCTGCTGGCAGAAAAGCAGCCGCTGGAGGTGGTGGACGAGGCCTTGATCCCCGCCTTGGACATCGTGGGTGCCAAGTACGAAAAAGGCACTCTCTTCCTGCCACAGCTGCTGCAGGCTGCCAGCGCCGCCCAGAGCGCCTTTGAGGAGATCAAAACTGCCATTGCCCAAAAGGGCGAGGGCAGCGCCAGCAAGGGGCGTATCGTCCTTGCCACCGTCAAGGGCGATGTACACGACATCGGCAAAAACATCGTCCGGGTCATTCTGGAAAACTACGGCTTTGAGGTACTGGACCTTGGCCGGGACGTACCGGTGGAGACGGTGGTGGACACCGTGCGGGAAAAGGACGTGCATCTGGTAGGTCTTTCGGCCCTGATGACCACCACCCTGAAAAGCATGGAGGAGACCATCGCCGCCCTGCACGCCGCTAAGCTCGACTGCAAGATCATGGTGGGCGGTGCCGTGCTGACCCCGGAATACGCCGAAAAAATCGGCGCGGACTGGTACGCCAAGGACGCCAAGCGCAGCGCCGACATCGCCAAGGAATTCTTTGGGGTGTAACGCGGAAAAATTTCAGATTCAGACTGCTGAAAAGGTGCGGACTTTTCAGCAGTCTTTTTTATGGGCAGGGCGTTTATCGCAATTTTCAAAAACAGTGCCTGTCAAAACGGCATATTTGCGATATGCAGTTTGCGGATGTTGCTCGGACATTATAAACGCAAACTGCAATATTTGCAAACTGTTCAAATTTACCACAAAGAATTGCCACGATTGTCTGGCATAATAAGGGTGCACTCAGGGAGAACGGAACGGACATCCCCCATAACCTCCGAAAGGTTCTCCCCGCAAAAGCCCATGCAGGCACATTTCCCTGCAGGTGCGGCCGCAGCAGCGGCGCACAGCAGGCCCATAAAAAACTGTCTCCCGTTTCTATGCGAGGCAATAGCCAGAACGGCGGACAGACTACCAAATCCCTCCTGATCAAGCCGCAATGTTCAGGGGTTCCTATACAGCAGGCAGTGTCGCTTTCCTCCTCCTTTCCACGACACTGCCTGCTTTTTGTTTGCGCTGTTTCAAATCGGCTACCGGGCTAACCTTACCACAAGCCACATGATACTGTTCCGGGGCGTGCAGTACGATATTGTCCACATCGACCCGTTCGAGAGCTACAAGGCAGACTTGAAGCTGTATTGCAAGCGAAAAAACAAATGAAATGGCGGCAAACTCCAAAAGCCTGCCGCCGTTTTTGTTATTTTATAAACTCATATTCAAAAAGCACTGGGACGATTTCAGAATTGTAATAGTCTTTGACAAGCGTTTTCAAGCCCGCAAGAGCAGTATGCAATTCCACGTTATCCCAAATTGTATTGCCCGTCGTTTCGTCAACGTGCGATGTATCCAGTTCAGCGTAAATCTGATATACACCATATGTCAAAGAAGGGCTATAGTTTTCTGCTTTCTTTGCCCATTGCAGAACCGTTTCCCATTGATTCAAAATAGCCTTTTCCCTATCACCGGGGATAAGCCCCTTTATATCGCGCAGGGCGATTGTTTTTCCGTTCGTACCGTCAAGGCAAAGTTCATCGCGATAAAACCGCCCATCGCTCCCCGTGAATGTGCGCATATGGTTCTGCATTTCTGTACAGGTGAAAAGCAGGCATTTCAAGAGGAATTGCGCAAGTTTACCACTTGCAACGTCCGCATTGTATCTGTCCGCGCCGTCCGCCGACTTCATAATGCGGGCACGTTCCGTCCATGCTCTGTTATATGTAATATAGCGTGAAGCGCAAAACATAGGAAGTTTTTCAAGATAGTTATCTTTACGCAGGAAAAAGCCGTTTCCATCATAGCGAGCCGCTATCAAAAGGCTAGAATCCAAGTCTGGATTATCAAATCCCGAACTGTGTGCGACCATATATCCCATTATATCGGGTGCGGTTGCGGGCTTGTTTCGTTGTTTGCCGCCTACCTTTTCAAGACCATTTAACCCTGCAAGAATACCCGTCCGCTGCTCATCTGGTATAGGGCGTTTGTCATAGTATATTTTGCTGTATGTTGTAAAGACCTGTTTTACAGGGAGCAGTCCACACGAAACCAACGTGCCTGTGTTATCGTCTATATCATAAGCCGCTATTTCAATTTCCTTTCTGCTGTCAGCTATATTTTGCCAATATGCGCACATAATGCAAGCGTCAATATTAGTGTGAAAATGGCGGCGATTGTATGCAAATCCTTTGACAAATTTCCTGTCAATTAAATGTTGCGCTTTCCAATACTTGACAGGAGAATACACTATATAGCTATCTGTTGGTTGCCGCAAATAATATTTAAAACCAGACCAAATGAAAACGTTTCCTAAATCGTTGGACGCTGTTCCTTTGACTTCTTTTTTCATTTCAGTTACTACATAGCTTTGTTTCCAAGTAGATGATTTTTTGCTTTGCCCCTGTCGTTGGTGTTCGGCAGAAGTTGTTTCTGCATACGGTGGATTTTCAAACAATATAATCGTGCATTGTGGGTTGGCAATGTATTGCTTTATGACCGGATTTTCTATATATTCTTTGCTTAAAGCGTCTGCGCCCGAAACTAGCCCGGCGTTAAATGTGTCTGTCATTTCAATAGGCGGGATAATGTGCCGAACCTTTGCCCCTAACAATTCTTGAAGTACCTTGTACTCATAATATTCTACTGTTGAAACAACACAATGTGAAAGTTCCTCGTCTGTCAAACCTGCTTCAAGGTTTCCTGTTCCGGCGCACCTGTCAAGAATGATATAGTCATTTCCGGTGGGAACACGGGCGATTGCAGCCCGCACCAATTCAAGGGACTTTTCGGCATACAGCTTGTGCGTGTAAAATGCCCCCAAGTTCTTTTTCTGAAGCGTGTCATTTAGCTTATCCATCAAATAATTAAATTTGACATTTGTTTGCCCGGTATAAGGGTAAATGTACCGTTCAAAATGAACGGGTTTTCTAATTTCCCCGATTGTTTTGTGCTTGCCTGTATCATCACCAAGGAAATCTTCTTTCCGCGCCATTGGTACTGCTTTGTAAAAGGACATAGCCCACCCAACAATGCAATTTTCATCAATGTGTATCTTTGTATAGTTGCATTCTTTGAGCAGGGTAACAATGCTTTCCACGTCAAGCGGTTTATCAAAGTGCAACACTGTTTCAGCGTTGCAACCGATAAATCCACTATTGTCCTTTGATGCGCCGCCGAAATACAGCTTTTCAATATCCGACAAATACGGCGCGGAGCGGTACAGCCAAAGCGTGGCGGCGTTTACATCGATAATCAAAATATTCGCCGGAACGGGCTTGCCTTTGACGCGCAAGGCAGACAGGTATTTAATACATTGGAAAAGAACGGCGTTCAAATCGGTAACGTGCAACTTGAATTCAAGCAAGTTTCCGTTGATAACCCCATCGTTATTGTCTGCAAGTATTTCATCAATATCTAAAGCGGGATTGACACGGGGCAAAAAGACCTTATAAAAGTCTAACTGTCCATCCCGTTCCAAAATGTACTTGTCCATAGCCTGACCTTACCTTTCAGGTACAATAATACAAATAATAGTATAGCATACACCCGCCGTTTTTCAACAGGCAATCTTCTAATTTCTTCTGCTATTTTTCAGTGTCTTATTGCAGATTTAAGCGACAAATAAGCGACAAGCCACAAGGTACGGTGTCAAGATATTCGAAGAAAGTACAAAATATAGTATTAAAATCAAAGAAACAGCCCTGTATTTGGTATCGAAATCAAATACAGGGCTGTTGAGATATACTCTTTTTCAGAAGTTCGATGTACACGGAACCCGTCTTGCTCCCGAATTGATTGACCAGTTCGTTGAAGTGATCACCCCATTGCCGATTACTCCTACCGCTGGAAGCTGAACACCGGCTGTAAGAAGTCCAAAGGGAAGAAATCTCCTCCCAGCAGACAGAACCCATCCACATTCTCCCCTGTCCTGTGCAGCAACAGCCTTCTGGATTGCAGGGTGAGCAGCTGTGCCGGGTTATCCGGGCAGCAAATTTCTGTCCGTTCCGCGCTCTTTGGTGCTTCCAGTTCCCAACAGGGCTTGCTTTCGCCCCAGCATTCCCGACCGTCGCGCAGCAGTGTCAGGTTCAGCATCAGGGTCTCGTACAGATTATCGCCCTGTGCCTGAATAAAACCGATCTTGCCCAGCCACCCGGCTCCTACGGACGGAAGTCCCTTTCCTTTTGGCTTTGCAGAGGTGTCATCATAGCCGTTCACGCATAGCAGCCACCGCGCCGCCTGCGGATAGCTCAGCTGCTCCTTGCTCTGCCCCGCATACAGCGGAAAGAGCCGGAGTTTATTGCTGCTTTCCGACATTTCACCGTTGAGTTTGGCCGCACCGTATTCCGTGCCGATCTTTGCCTGCGGCACCTGCCAGAAGGGGTGTGTCGGGTGGAACAGCCAGAAGCGGTCCTTCCACTGCTCCAGATAATCCCGGACAGGCTCTGCCGGGAAATGCCCCAGCTGCCACAGCGCGCTCCAGCGCTCCAGTGCATCATCGCTCTGCATCAGCGGGCGGGGCTCTCCTTTTACATCCACCCGGGAAAACACGGTGAACAGCACCGCCAGCAGCAGCCGCAGCACGGCGGCATCCTGTGTCGGCATCTCACCCGCAAGATCCACACAGTCCTGCGCCGACACCAGCGCCTCGGTCAGGGACACCTCCCGCACCGTGTTGTCCCGCAGCCGCACCCGTATCCACGGTTCGGTCAGCAGGTTGAATTCAATTTCCTTCATCCGTCTCCTCCTTTTGGTAATACAGGCCGTTTTCACGGTCATAACAAAGTTCCATGCCCACAAGTCGGGCAGTCAGGTTTTCATCCAGCAGCAGAACCAGTTCTCCGTGCAGCAGCGGCGACAGCTGCCACGCCGCAAGGCGGCTGCGGTTGTCCGCTTCCAACTCCCGGATGACCCTATCCACCTTCCACGCTTTGCCGAACACCGCCGGGAGCCGCAGCTTCTGCCGGGCGATCTTCAGTGCCGTTTCCGGCGGGGGCGGGCTGTCGGCAGCTACGGCACTGCCGCCCTCCTGCCACGGCAGAAAGTGGATGCTGCCGTCTGCCCGACGCTGCATTACCAGCACCTCTACCGAGGGGTCGCCGTCCCGCACTGCCGCCCGGGCTGCCGGGTCGGAGCGGGCGCCCTCGTTCTGCATCCAGTCGTCCAGCGTGTTCAGCTGCGCCAGCCGGTGCGTTTCCGGCTGCGGCACAAGGTATGCTTCGGCGCGTGCTTTCTTTTTCTCCTGCGTCCGCTCATATATGCAGCGCATTTCCTCGCCCTGCGCCCCGCCGGGAGCTTCCCGCTCCCAGCCGTAGACCCGCTGCACCAGCGGAGAGATCTCCTCCGGCAGCCGGATGCTCCGGGGCAGAAACTTCCGGGTGCGCCAGAGCAGCCACTGTCCATATACCGCCTCGCTGCCCGCGTCAAAGGCATCTTCCCCGGTGTCCAGCACCGCGCAGCAGGCCTGCTGCAACGGAGCGGGGCGGCTGCGGTGGTGGCGGTGCAGCCGCCCAATGCGCTGCAGCAGCAGATCCATGGGGCAAAGCTCTGTGACAAGAACGTCCAGATCAATGTCCAGCGACTGCTCCATCACCTGCGTGCCCACCACGATCAGGTCATTCCGTTCCTTCGGCGTGGATTCCTTGCCGATGCGTGCCATCAGCTGGTTTTCTCGCGCCGCGCGGTCCGGCATCAGGAACTGCGCATGGAACAGCTGCACCTCTTTGTCCGGCAGGCTTTCCCGCAGCAGCTGTGCAATCTTCTGCGCTTTTTTGACCGTGTTTACGATTACCCCCGCGCAGCCGCCCTCGGCCAGCTTCCGGCGCAGCAGCGCGGGCAGCTCCGGCTCTGTGAGCGTAGTCAGCTGCACCGTTTGACCGGGTGCATCCGATGAGATGGCCGTCTGCTTTACCTCTGCGCCATCCGTCCATGTCAGCAGCGGATAGCCGCAGCTGGTTTCCCACGGAGCGTCCGGGGCGGCCTTTTTCTGCTGGTAGGCCTCGACCAGCTCTGTGCGCCGCCGGGCGGGCAGGGTGGCCGAAAGCAGAATGACCGGCACCTTATACCAGCCCAGCCATTCCAGTGTCCGGTCCAGATAGCAGTTCATGTAGGTATCGTAGGCGTGGCACTCGTCAATAATGACCACCTTGCCCGCAAGTCCCAGATGCCGCAGCATAACGTGCTTCTGGGCAAGTGCCGCCAGCAGCAGCTGATCCACTGTGCCAATCACGAAGTTTGCCAGCAGTACCTGTTTGTTTCCTCGAAACCACTGGTGTACCTGTACCCGATGCTCTTCCTGCGCATCTTCCTCCAGCTGCACCCCGCGCCCCTGTAACCGCAAATAGTTCTCGTTCAGTTCTGCCATGCCGTGCGCCAGCTTTATAGCCTGCGGCAGCGTCTCCTCAGACTGCGTGTCTGCCCAGCCAAGCAGCCGGGGAAAGATGCCGTTTGCCGTGGCCTGTGTGGGCAGCCCGAAAAAGACACCACCCAGCCCGAACCGGCTGGCCATGATCTCCGCAGCGGCCAGCGCCGCCTCGGTTTTGCCCACGCCCATCTGTGCTTCCAAGATCAGGATACCCGGTTCCGCTGCGGTATCTGCAGCCTCCAGAACAGCCCTCTGCACCGCATTGGGCGCAAAGCCGAACCGCACCGCAAACTCCTGCGGGTCTGCGATGCCCGGCTGTGCCTTCCACGGGAAGGGCAGGGCCAGCTTTTCCCACGCCCTGTCCACCCGCGCCGGGTAGTCCTCCATGCTGCCCAGCTCCTCTACCGGGATCAGGGGGAAGTATTCCGTATTGCTGGCGATCCAGTCTGCCATGATCAGAAGTCCGGTCAGAAGCACTTCCTCCTGCGGGTCCAGGTCGTACAGTTCCGCCGTATCATCAAAGCCGCAGTCCTGCAAAACAGTCATGAGCAGTTCTGTCCAAAAGCTCTGCCAGACCTTTTCCTGTCCCTTGAGGTAGTAGTTGCTCTCCCAGCACTCCAACTGGTCATCGACCGCCGCGCAGCTCTGTGGCCTGCCGTGATGCGCTCCCACAATGGAGGCTAGCCCGCCGGGACAATCATTCCACAGCAGAATTGCCTCGCCCGCCCGGGCATGCGGCGACTCCCGGCGGTTCTGTTCAGGACAGTCCAGCGGCGTCAACATTTCCAGCCGCTGCCGCGCCTCCGGCAGAGTGCGCAGGATATTTGCCTGAAAGGCTACCGTAGCCTTGCCTATATCATGGATCCCGCCCAGAAACCGGGCATGCGCGAGCAACGCTTCCTCGCACTCAAAGCCCATGGCCTGTTTTGCACTTTCCGGGAGCCACTGCCGGACCAGCCGCTCCATGATGCCCGCCGTATCCCACAGGTGCATCCAGAGCGGCAGCCACAGGCTGGTATTCTCCGGGTCCGTTTTACCGGCCAAAAGCCTTGTTTTATTCAACGTCCAGCGCATTTTTGCTCCTTTTCCGGTGTGTGTGCCTTCCGTGTACCGAGCATAGCAGATAATGTGTACCATAATCCGTACTTTTTGCATTTTATCTCCGCAAATGAAAAAAGCGGCACACCGGGTCGTGCCTCATCAAAACGAAAGTGTCCTTGCAAGGTAAAGAAAACTGCTATTTATGGCCCTGTTCTGCCTTCTGTTCCAAAGATACGCTTCTGCCCTTCTGCTGTCAATGACTCTGCGCCAATTCATCAAAGCTACAAAAAAACGATTTCTTTTTTGTATAAAAAACCGCCCCGGCTTCCATTGCGGAAACCGGGGCGGTTCATTCTGTTTATTGGTGTTCTTTCAGACACTCAATGCCTACCAACTGGCATTCAGTTTTTGAAGTTTTAGTCATATCTGTATTTAGAGGACTTTCCGTACACTTTTCGGAGCGATTTTTTCAGACTGACCACCGTTTCTTTGATGATCTTTGCCTCATCGGCGGAGCAATCTGCAAGCT
>OHUE01001310.1_pt1 | contig 10745 bp, 7 predicted proteins | sample 1579111 | NCBI WGS metagenome assembly OHUE01 (sample SAMEA3879524, study PRJEB24766) | human gut metagenome | biome: human-associated habitat; feature: feces | place: USA | collected 1985/1987 | reverse complement strand
AAAACCGCTGATAATTACATGTTACCGATTAACAATGACAATATGAAATGGTATAAAATATACTTGAATGGAGAAAATCGAATATGGAAGAAATGTATTACATATTCGTGGGAGTTTATATATGAAGATAAAGAAATTAATTTTCAAAGAATTATAGATTCATCTTCATCGGAAAGGTATCAGATAAAAGCTCTTATCAAAGGTAAGGGGCTAATCGCTAAAAGTATATCTGGATTTGGGCAAATAAGAATGCCAGAATTTGCTGAAGTCAGCCATTTGTTTCTTGTCAGAGAAGATATATTGAATATAAACGAATTGTCCTCCATAAAAGGAATTTCTTTAAAAAGGGTTTCAGTATATGGAGATTTCCCACTTGATTATATGGCAATTATTTTTAATGAAGTAATTGATTGTGTTGACAATATTCATTCCAAACGAGAAGAATTTGAATGCATGAGTACACTTGTGTTAGATATGTCTAAAATACCTTCATCTGTAGATGGGTTCTTTTTAAAAGGGTGGAATAAATACGGTTTTTATAAAAACATTGTCAATGAAAATATGAAAATAACGAAGTAACTATATTCAGAAAGGAATTACAATGGGAAAAATATTTCGCAATCTTGCTCCGTATTGGAAATCGGTAATTATAATCCTGGCACTCCTTGCGGTTCAGGCGTTTTGTGACCTTGCGATGCCACAGTATACATCGGATATCATTGATACCGGAATACAGAATGGCGGCATTGCGTATTCAGTGCCACAGTCGGTGACGCAGACAGACTTTGAGGAGGCTGAGCTTTTCATGACAGATGAACAGGCCGGACTCTGGAAAAAGTCGTATGATCTGGAAGAGGATGGAATCTACAGACTTAACATAAGTAAGAAAAAAGATATTACGGCTGTGCAGAATGAACTGCTTGTCCCAATTCTGATTAACTATCAGTTAAAGGACGATGAGAGAGTGCAGTTCATTCAGGCGGCAAAGGCAGGGCTTGCAGGTAAAGATGCTGTCATACAGATGCAGGATAAGGCTTCACAGATGATAGACTCAATGGGGGCGTCACTTGTAAGTTCAATGGGAGTTGCTTATGCAAAGCAGTGTGATGCCAATGCGGGAATGGATATGAATAAGATCCAGTTGAATTATCTGCTTGCAGCCGGCGGTAAGATGGTTGGGCTTGCACTTATTATGGCAGCCGCAACAGTGCTTGTAGGACTTGCTGCTTCGCGTGTTGCGGCCGGTGTGGGAATGACACTCCGCGGCAATCTTTTCAAAAAGGTTGTCGGATTTTCTAACACTGAGATGGATAAGTTCTCTACGGCATCACTTATAACAAGATGTACCAATGACGTGCAGCAGATACAGATGGTAACAGTAATAATGCTGAGAATTGTTGCATATGCGCCTATAATACCGGTTCACATATGGAATGGGTAATAGGTCTCGCGGTACTCCTTATTATGGGCTTTGTGCTTGTACTTACTTCAATCGCAATGCCTAAGTTCAAGCTTATGCAGAAGCTGGTTGATAAGGTTAATCTCGTATCAAGAGAGATTCTTACCGGACTTTCCGTAATCAGGGCATTCGGACGTGAAGATGAAGAGGAGAAGAGATTTGATGCAGCCAATACAGAGCTTACTAAGACCAATCTCTTTACTAACCGCGTAATGACATTTATGATGCCGGGAATGATGTTTATCATGTATGTCATAACTGTACTTATCGTATGGGTGAGCGCACACCATATTGATGCGGGAACAATGCAGGTAGGAACGATGACTGCATTTATGACATATGCGATGCAGATAGTTATGGCATTCCTTATGCTTACGATGCTTTCAATAATGCTTCCGAGAGCAGCGGTTGCAGCAGACAGAATTGATGAGGTAATGAAGACGGCAAGTTCGGTTGAGAATCCTGATAATCCGGTACATGTTGAAGATAAGGCAGAAGGAAAAGTCAGATTTAACCATGTTAATTTCAGATATCCGAATGCAGAGGACTGCGTACTTGAAAATATTGATTTTGAAGCACTTCCGGGGCAGACAACTGCAATTATAGGAAGTACCGGATGCGGTAAGTCAACACTTGTAAATCTTATTCCGCGTCTCTATGATGTTACAGAAGGTTCGATAACCATAGACGGAACGGATATAAGGGATATGTCTCTTGAGGATTTAAGGGGAATGATTGGATTCGTTCCTCAGAAAGCGGTGCTTTTTTCAGGAACAATCGCAAGTAATATAAAGTTTGGCAATTCCGATGCATCTGATGATGATATGAAGCAGTGTGCACAGATAGCGCAGGCAACAGAATTTATCGAAGAAAAAGATGATACTTATAACAGCAGAATAGCGCAGGGCGGTTCTAATGTGTCAGGCGGACAGAAGCAGAGACTTTCGATTGCGAGGGCAATAGCAAAGCATCCGAAGATATTTGTATTTGATGACAGCTTTTCAGCGCTTGACTTAAAGACTGATGCCGCATTAAGAAAGGCGCTCGGTGAGAATGTCCGCGACAGTACCATGATTATAGTTGCACAGCGTGTAAGTACGATACTTCATGCAGAGCAGATAATAGTACTTGATGAAGGCAGGATCGCCGGAATCGGAACTCATGGACAGCTCCTTGAGAACTGTGAGGTATACAAAGAAATAGCAATGTCACAGCTTTCAGAGGAAGAACTTAAGAATGCGGGAAAGGAGGAAAATTAAATGCCACGTCCGGGAGCAATGGTACCACCCCAGAAATCCAAGAATTTTAAGGGGTCAATAAAGAAGCTTATGTCATATATAGGCAGATTTAAAATACAGATATTCCTTGTAATGCTGTTTGCAGCAGCATCAACGGTATTCAGCGTAATGGGACCTAAGATACTTGGTAAGGCAACAACGGGTCTTGCAGAAGGTCTTATGGCGAAGATACAGGGAACAGGCGGTATTGATTTTGAATATATTGGCAGAATACTTGTATTTGTACTTGCAATATACGCGGTAAGTGCAATATTCAATTTCGCGCAGGGCATGCTTATGACAGGAGTTACCCAGAAGGTATGCTATCAGTTAAGACGCGATATATCACAGAAGATAAACAGAATGCCGATGAAATACTTTGAGAGCAGGACATATGGTGAGGTTCTTTCAAGAATTACCAATGATGTTGATACGCTCGGTCAGGGACTTAACCAGAGTATAACACAGATAATTACATCAACGGCAACACTTATAGGTGTGCTTATAATGATGCTCAGCATCTCACCGCTTATGACACTTATAGCGCTTGTTATCCTTCCTGTATCCGGAGCGCTTGTTTCATTTACAGTTAAAAAATCACAGAGATTTTTCATAAAGCAGCAGGAGTATCTCGGTCATATAAACGGTCAGGTTGAAGAGACGTTTGGCGGGCAGAACGTAATAAAGCTCTTCAATAAGGAGCAGGAGACACTTGATGAATTCAACCGCACGAATAAGATTCTGTATGACTCAGCATGGAAGTCACAGTTTTTCTCGGGAATGATGCAGCCGATAATGGCTTTTGTAGGCAACCTCGGATATGCAGGTGTGGCACTTTGCGGCGGTATTCTTGCAGTAAAGGGCAGAATTACAGTCGGTGACATACAGGCATTTATCCAGTATGTAAAGAACTTTACACAGCCAATACAGCAGATTGCACAGGTTATTAACCAGGTACAGTCAATGGCAGCGGCAGCTGAGCGTGTATTTGAATTCCTTGGCGAGGAAGAGGAGGATCAGGCTGCGGCCAATCCGGTTGATATATCAGAGCATGTCATTGAAGGCTCAGTTGAGTTCGACCATGTTAAGTTCGGATATAACCCGGATAATGTCATAATCCATGATTTCAGCGCCAATGTCCGGCCGGGGCAGAAAGTAGCCATAGTAGGGCCTACAGGTGCGGGAAAGACAACCATGGTCAAGCTCCTTATGAGATTCTATGATGTGAACTCAGGAAAGATAATGCTTGACGGGCATAATGTTAAAGACTACAACAGAAGAGACTTACGAAGCGCATTTGGAATGGTGCTTCAGGATACATGGCTTTTCAAGGGTACAATAATGGAAAATGTACGCTACGGACGCCTTGATGCAACTGATGAAGAAGTAATTGCAGCATGTAAGGCAGCACATGCCGATAAGTTCATAAGAACACTTCCGGGCGGCTATAATATGGAACTTAACGAAGATGCAAGCAATGTATCACAGGGACAGAAACAGCTTCTTACAATTGCAAGAGCAATTCTTGCTGACAATCCGATACTTATTCTTGACGAGGCTACATCTTCAGTAGATACGAGAACAGAAGAGCAGATACAGAACGCCATGGATAATCTTATGAAGGGCCGCACAAGCTTTATCATAGCCCACCGTCTCTCGACAATCCGCAATGCCGACATAATACTTGTTATGCGTGACGGGGATATTGTAGAGCAGGGCAGCCATGAGGAACTCCTTGAAAAGAACGGATTCTATGCACAGCTTTATAATTCCCAGTTTGAAAATGTATCATAGACGCATTAATTATGTTGTGGTAAAATGTTTTCGGTAAAGTTGTTTTATGAAACGGAGAAACAGCATGGGTGAGACATTAGACATTATTAAGACAAGAAGAAGTATCAGAAAATATAAGCCTGACATGGTTCCGAAGGAACTCATTGACAAGGTTCTTGAAGCAGGAACATGTGCAGCTACAGGAATGCACTATCAGTCACCGATTATAATTGCAGTAACTAATAAGGAATTAAGGGATAAGATATCTAAGATGAATGCACAGATAATGGGTTCGTCAAGTGACCCGTTCTACGGGGCACCCGTAATTCTTATTGTTCTTGCTGACAAATCGCGTCCTACACATGTGTATGACGGAAGCCTTGTTATGGGTAACCTTATGCTTGCGGCACATGACCTGGGACTTGGAAGCTGCTGGATACACAGAGCTAAGGAAGAGTTTGAGATGCCTGAGGGTAAGGAGATTCTTAAGTCACTTGGAATAGAAGGAGATTACGAAGGAATCGGACATTGTGCGCTTGGCTATATAGACGGAGAATATCCGGAAGAGAAGAAGAAAAAAGAGAACTGGGTGTACTATGCGGAATAATATGCAGAAGGATATGATGGTTAATGATACATACGAGGTTAAACGGCTTTGCAGCAGGGGACCTTTTTGTGTTAAGGTTCCCGGCTCAAAGAGTATAACGAACAGGGCATTGATGCTTGCTGCAATGTCAGAACGCCGGTGTGAGCTTACCGGCGTTTTGTTCAGTGATGATTCAAGAGCATTTTTAGACTGCCTCGGCAGGCTCGGATTTGAACTTATCATCGATGAGGAGAATGAGCGTGTCGTAATACAGGGTACAGGCGGAGTAATTCCCAATAACACTGCTTCAGTTGATGTGCGGAGTGCAGGAACTGCGGCAAGATTTCTCACAGTTATGCTTGCGCTTGCAGGCGGTGATTATGAGATGAATTCGTCAAAGCAGATGGCTAAAAGACCTATGGAGCCGCTGCTTACAATTCTTCGTGACGGAGGAGTTGAGTTTGAATTCCTCGGAGAAGAGGGGCATTTTCCGTTCATTATGCATTCACATGATATACATCTGTCATCTGTCACGGTTGATACTACGGTAAGCAGCCAGTTCACAAGTGCACTTCTTATGGCAGGAACACTTCTTGATGCCGGGCTTGACATTAATGTGACAGGCAGCAGAACAGAAGGTTCATATATTAAGATGACGCTTTCGATGCTTGAACAGTTTGGTATATCATATACGAGACATGACAACGGATACAGAGTTGCAGGTCATCAAAGTTACGGACTCGGCAGTTATGTTGTTGAACCTGATATATCGGCTGCGTCGTATTTTTACAGTATGGCTCCGATACTCGGCTGTGATGTGAGAGTTGAGCGTGTCCACAGACCATCTCTTCAGGGTGATATGAAGTATGTCGAGACACTTGGGACGCTTGGCTGTGTACTCGAGGAGTCGAAGGAAGGACTATGGGTTAAGGGCTCCGGGGTATCGTCATATCACGGTATAACTATTGATATGAATGATTTTTCGGACCAGACTATGACTATGGCAGCAGTTGCCGTATATGCCGATACGCCGACAAGCATTTATAATGTCGGACATATCAGGTATCAGGAATCTGACAGAATGGCGGCAATTATAAATGAACTTACGGGAATGGGGATAAAATGCGAGGAGATTCCTCAATACGATGGAATCAGGATATTCCCGGGTAAGCCGCAGCCTGCTGAGGTTGAGACTTATGAAGACCACAGAATAGCAATGGCGATGTCTCTTACGGGACTTGGAGCGGAAGGCGTTGTAATTAAGAATCCGGGGTGCTGCCGTAAGACATTTGAGAATTATTTTGAGGTGCTTGATTCGTTGTATACAAAGGCCGATGTAGATGTCATACTTCTCGATAATGACAATACGATTATGGATTTTGATGAATGTGCCAGAAGAGCGGTAGCAATATCTCTGGAGAAGGCTGGAATACATGCCGGTAAAGCGGATACAGCCGTTGGATTCGCAGACAGATTCCTTGTTCATAATACGTCTATGTGGCAGAAGCTTGAAAGACGCGAGATAACAAGGCAGGAACTTCTTGATACGCGCTGGCAGCTTTTCTTTGAAAAAGAGGGGATAGATTATGACGGTAAGGCATTTGAGGCAATATATCGCGATGAGCTTACAAAGCAGCACGTGCTTTATGAGGGGGCCTTGGAACTCCTGAAATACCTCTCGGAACGTTATGATGTATATATAGCTACTAATGGAATAACAAGAACGCAGACAAGGCGTATTGCGGAAAGCGGTGTCGGAAAGTATATAAAGGGATGCTTTATATCAGAGCAGATAGGCGCAGACAAGCCTTCAGAAAAGTATTTTGATGCATGCATGAACGGAATCGGAATATATGACAGAAGCAGGGTGATGATAATAGGAGATTCACTTACTTCTGATATGAAGGGCGGTGTGCAGTATGGAATTAAGACATGCTGGTTAAACCGCGCAGGAGCTGTAAGGCCACAGGGGCTGCATTGTGACTATGTAGTGAAGTGCTATGAGGATATAGAGCGGATATTGTAGGCGCGTGTGTAAGGAACGCGGCGGTGTGTTATGCCGCATCCGGGCACGCTTGCGCTGCGATGCAGACATAGCGGTACATAAGCCGCCGGAATACGGCGGCTAAGTACCGATGTCTGCAAAGCACCCGGTTGCAGCACAACACACCGCCGCTGTGTTTCGCAGACGCGGACGCGCGGAAATATACGCACCGGAAATAAAATTGATTACATTCACGATGTAATATTAAGTATATTCAGAATAACGGCAATACAGTGCAGATGCATCTGTGTGCGTCAGGTAACGATGACGGAAGCACAGCGGAGCGGACCGGCAGATTCATAAGCAGGGGCTTTTAGAGCGGCTGGTACTTAGGCGGCGTATTCTGCCGCCTTATGTACCATTGCCAGCTCTAAGCAGCGCAAGCGGCCCTGCGTTGAACTGCCGGTCTGCCCCGCGTCACTTTGCTATTGATAAACACACAGATGCCGCTACAAAATTAATTATACGGAGGTAACACATATGATAGGCATTATAGGTGCCATGGACGAAGAAGTTGAACAGATAGTAGAAGCTATGAATATTGAGCGTGTTGAGGAAAAAGCCGGCATGAAGTTCTCATGCGGAAGTCTCAATGGCAGCGAGGTTGTAATTGTGCGCAGCGGAATCGGTAAGGTTAATGCTGCAATATGTACGCAGATTCTCTGCGATGACTTTAAGGCTGATGCAGTTATTAATACGGGAATAGCCGGCTCACTTGATGCATCGATTGACATTGGAGATATTGTATTATCATCAGATGTTCTTCATCATGATGTGGATGCAACTGGATTTGGATATCCGCTTGGACAGATTCCAAGAATGGATACGCTTTCATTCAAGGCAGATAAAAAGCTTCTGACAACAGCAGAAGAGTGCTGCAAAGAAGTGCTTCCTCAGGTTGGTGTGCATGTGGGACGTGTTGTGAGCGGAGACCAGTTCATATCAGATAAGGCAGTAAAGGAACGTATTATCAGCAACTTTGGCGGAATGTGTACAGAGATGGAAGGAGCAGCCATTGCTCAGGCAGCATATGTAAATAAGATTCCATTTCTTATTATGAGAGCTATATCAGATAAAGCGGATGACAGCGCAACAGTTGATTATCCCGCATTTGAAGCACAGGCAATAAAGAATTCCGTGACACTACTTACGGCAATCGCTGCAAAGCTTGGATAAGTAGAATATAAAAATACAAAAATGCGCCGCATGTTAAGTCACAGGGACTTAGCGTGCGGCGTCTTATTATGCATGGTGTAAATATCATATATTGGCAAATACAAGTTCTTAAATATATCCGTTAAACATCATTCCGGAATAAGCTGACAGATTGTAAGGGTCTGTCATCACTCTTCTAGGATTCTTATATGCAATAATCTTATTATTCACGTAATCCATTGGGTTCATCGCGATTCTCTCGGCTGTATCATGCAGGGCATCCTTGAAGTGTCCAAGACTGTCATAGACTTTACCAAGACCGCCTTCGTCTGCAAGAGTAAGAATTGCGTCCTTATTGACGGAGATAGTTCCGTTATCATTGACGTCAAGACCACTCTGGCTCAAAACTCCTGAATATGAACGTGAAAGCTGAGAAAACTGTCTTCTTAATCTTGCACTGCCTTCAAATGTATCTGTGTCAGAACCTGTTGCAACTGATATAAGATTGTTATAGCCGCCAATCAGTTCGTTAATACTGTCTACAATTGCATCGGAATCGGCCTTCAGAGCAATGTTCACCGGAGGCTCTTCCTGCACACTGTGGAAGCAAAGCTCGAATTCCTTGTTAATCGTAATCTTATTGGAAGTGCCTGTACGCTGATTGCCATCAATTGAATATACCGCATTGGCCGGATGCTGCGTTACTCTGTCAAGCCCCAAGGTAGCTGCGGCAGGCGTGTTCTGTGCGGCTGGAGTCTCATTATCCTTAAAATCAAATATTACAGGCTTCATTCCTGAGATACCTGTATCTACAGACTCAATGCGAAGCGCGGTATTACCCATGTCATCGCTGCAGATATCGGCAGACAGACCTATATTGGAGCGGTTTATGAGTCGTGCAATCTTATCCTGGATACTTCGTGAATTGTCATTGTCACTGACACCGAATTCAAATTCGTATGTTATGTCGGACATGTTAAGGTCGAATGAATAATCACCCGGTTCAAGAAGCTTCGATGACGGCGGCAGAAAATTGCCGGTGTTAATCTGTGTTGTTGCAAGCTGATGCACGCTTACGCTGAATGATGAAGCCCCGGAGTCACCGCTTCCGACGTAGACGGCGCTTACTGCTTCGGGATTATCAGATATTGCCGATTGCCTGATTATCAGGCTGTCATCGTCACTTCCGGATAATTCGTCGGCAATGCTGCTTAATTCACGTGCATTCTCCTTAAGGTCTATTGCATACTTCTGTGCCTCAAGTGAGACGTCGGTCTTATATGCAGGAGCGAGCCTGTTAATGCCAAGCATCTTGTTATATGCACGGCGCAAATCGCTCGGTCTGCGTGCTGCATTATCTGTTCTTGCAGTCTCACGTGCGGCGTATTGGGAAAGATAATAGCTGTATGCACTGCTTATCATAACAGGTCACCTCCTTGTCTGTATGATTTAAGAAAATGTAATAACAATCCGAAATCCATTTCGGAATATTTTTATTATTACTTTGAGAAGACTAACCGCAATTACACAAACATTTTGTTCTTTTTTCCCACAAAACAGAAGCAAGTATCAATATTATTCCTATCTTTGCCGAACAAATTAACAAATGACATATAAATAAAACCTATGAGTTACCTGATAAAACCCGAAGGATATAAACCTTTATTAGACTTAAAACAAACTGAATTAGGCATCAAACAGATTAAGGAGTTCTTCCAGTTGAACCTTTCATCCGAACTTCGTCTGCGTCGCGTCACCGCCCCTCTTTTTGTACTGAAAGGCATGGGTATCAACGACGATCTGAACGGAGTAGAGCGTGCCGTTTCCTTTCCTATCAAAGACTTAGGCGATGCACAAGCCGAAGTAGTGCATTCACTTGCCAAATGGAAACGCCTGACGCTTGCCGAATACCATATAGAATCAGGATACGGAATCTATACCGACATGAATGCCATCCGCGCAGACGAAGAATTAGGCAATTTGCACTCTCTATATGTAGATCAATGGGACTGGGAACGTGTAATTACCGACCAAGACCGTAACGTTGATTTCCTAAAAGAGATTGTCACCCGCATTTATGCTGCAATGGTCCGTACAGAATACATGGTATACGAAATGTACCCACAAATCAAGCCCTGTCTGCCACAGAAATTACATTTCATCCATGCGGAAGAACTCCGCCAGATGTACCCCAACTTAGAGCCGAAATGTCGTGAGCACGCCATTGCCAAGAAGTTTGGTGCTGTATTTATCATCGGCATCGGCTGCAAACTGGGCGACGGCAAAAAGCACGACGGGCGTGCTCCGGATTACGATGATTACACAACCTCCGGACTGAACGGACTCCCCGGACTAAACGGCGATCTACTGTTATGGGACGATGTCCTGCAACGCAGCGTTGAATTATCATCAATGGGTATTCGCGTAGACAAGGAAGCACTTCTACGCCAG
>OHUE01001307.1_pt1 | contig 10800 bp, 6 predicted proteins | sample 1579111 | NCBI WGS metagenome assembly OHUE01 (sample SAMEA3879524, study PRJEB24766) | human gut metagenome | biome: human-associated habitat; feature: feces | place: USA | collected 1985/1987 | reverse complement strand
GCACAGCAAGCTGGATGCGCCCAAGAGCTACGGCCTGAGCCTTGGCCACAAGCACCTGCCGGAGATGCAGAAGATCAGCGGCCTTGCGCACACGCCGATGTTCGTGCCGGTGGTGTGTGACTACTACTGCGGGATGCAGGTGCTGGTGCCGCTGGATCTTACCCTTGCGGGCACTACCGCCGAGGCCGTGGCTGCCGCCCTTGCGGATTACTACAAGGACGCCGCCACCGTGAAGGTGCACGGGCTGAACGAGCCGCTGCCGGAAAACGGTCTGTACGCCAACGCCATGGCGGGCACCGACCGCATGGAACTGTACCTGACCGTGAACGCCGCCGGAGACCAGATGATGCTGGTCTCGCTGTTTGATAATCTGGGCAAAGGCTCCTCCGGTGCCGCCGTCCAGTGCATGAACCTGATGCTGGGTCTGGAAGAGACCAAGGGCTTGGAATAAACTTGTTTTTCTTTGTGGGAAAGGAAAATCGTTATGCAGTATAAGGAAGTTGCGGGCGGCATCTGCGCGCCCAAGGGTTTTGCCGCCGCCGGTGTCCATTGCGGCATCCGGGCAAATCACAGCGAAAAATACGATCTGGCGCTCATCAAGGCCGAGGTGCGCTGCGCTGCTGCGGGCGTGTACACCACCAACAAGGTCTGCGGTGCGCCCATCAAGGTGGACCGCGCCCATCTGGCCGATGGCTATGCACAGGCCATTGTGGTAAACAGCGGCAACGCCAACACCTGCGCCGCCAACGGCGTGGCGCTGGCAGAGGAGTGCTGTGCACTGGTAGGCAAGGCGCTGAACATGGACGAAAAGGACGTTCTGCCTGCCTCCACCGGCGTCATCGGTCAGCCCATGGTCATTGACCCCTTTGCCCGGGGCATCCCGGCGGCAGCGGAAAAACTGGCTGCCACCGCGCAGGGCAGCACAGACGCTGCCACCGCCATCATGACCACCGACACCCATAAAAAAGAATACGCCATCCAGTTCGAGCTGGGCGGCAAGGTATGCACCGTGGGTGCCATCGGCAAGGGCAGCGGCATGATCGCCCCCAACATGGCTACCATGCTGGCGTTCTACACCACCGATGCCGCCGTCTCGCCCGCGCTGCTGGAAAAGGCGCTCAAGACGGTAGTGCCCGGCACCTATAACCAGATGAGCGTGGATCTGGATACCTCCACCAACGACACCCTTATTATTATGGCGTCCGGTCTGGCGGGCAACCCGGAGATCTGCGAGGAGAACGCGGACTACGCCGCTTTTGTGGCAGCGCTGACCGCCATTGCAGAGCACATGTGCGCCGAGCACGCCGGAGACGGCGAGGGTGCCACCCACCTGATCACCTGCGAGGTGACCCACGCACCCGACCTGAAAACCGCCCGCGCCGTCAGCCGCAGCGTGGTCTGCTCCAACCTGTTCAAGGCGGCGGTCTTTGGCCGCGATGCCAACTGGGGACGCATCCTGTGCGCCATCGGCTACACCCCCGGCGATTTCTCCATTGATAAGGTCTGCGTCTGGCTCTCCAGCAAGGCGGGCGAGGTGTATGTGTGCGAGAACGCAGCCTACCACCCGTACAGCGAGGATGAAGCCGCCAAGGTGCTGGCAGAGCACGATATTCTGGTCAAGGTGGATATGGGCACCGGCGAGGCAAGCGCCAAGGCGTGGGGCTGTGACCTGACCTACGACTATGTGAAGATCAACGGCGATTACAGAACCTGACAGGAGCGCGGAACAGATGAAAAACGAAGAAATGGCGCGGCTTTTTTCGGAGGCCACCCCTTATATCCAGAAGTACCATGGCAAAACCATGGTCATCAAGTACGGCGGCAACGCCATGATCAACGAGACGCTGAAAAACGCCGTGATGAACGACCTTGTTACCCTGACGCTGCTGGGCGTGCGGGTGGTGCTGGTGCACGGCGGCGGCCCCGCCATCAACGAGATGCTCAAGAAGGTGGGCGTGGAGAGCCACTTTGCAAACGGTCTGCGGGTGACGGACGATGCCACCATGGAGATCGTGCAGCAGGTGCTGGCCGGTAAGGTAAACAAGGACCTTGTGGCAAAGCTGCGCGGGCGCGGCGTGGGTCTGTGCGGCATGGACGGACAGATGCTCCGCTGCACCGAGCTGGACCCGCAGCTGGGTCATGTGGGCGAGATCGTCCATGTGGATGCGACCCTGATCGAAAGCCTGCTGGACGGCGGCTTTATCCCGGTCATCGCCACCGTGGGCATGGACGACCTTGGGCAGGCGTACAACGTCAACGCGGACACCGCTGCGGCCCAGATCGCCATTGCCCTCAAGGCGGAAAAGCTGGTGTCCATGACCGATATCGCAGGTCTGCTGCGGGATAAGGAGGACGAGACCACCCTTATCCCCGAGGTGGAGGTGACCGAGATCGAGGGCTACAAGTCCGCCGGGATCATTGCGGGCGGCATGATCCCCAAGATCGGCGGCATGGCGGACGCCATCTATCAGGGCGTGCACGAGGCTGTTATCATTGATGGCCGCGTGCCGCACTCCATCCTGCTGGAACTGTTCTCTGACCGCGGCTCCGGTACCCGCTTTTACCGCCGCAGCCACCGCGAATAAAAAGATTGCGCAAGCGAAAAAGCAGTATTATAATAGAAAAAACGCTCCCTCCGGGGGAGCGGCGCATGCGCGGAACTTCTATTCACAGGAGGTACACCTATGGATTCTGAAAAAGTCATCAAGCGGGACAACGAGTACGTCCTGCACACCTATAACCGCAGCCCCGTCGTGCTGGAAAAAGGCCACGGGCTGTACGCCGAGGGCCCCGAGGGACAGAAGTATCTGGACTTCACCAGCGGCATCGGGGTGAACAGCCTTGGCTACTGCGACCTTGCATGGGCAGAAGCCGTGTCCCAGCAGGCACACAAATTGCAGCACACCTCCAACCTCTACTATACTGCGCCCTGCGGCAAGCTGGCGAAAAAGCTGTGCAAGCGCACCGGCATGAGCAAAGTTTTCTTTGGCAATTCCGGTGCCGAAGCCAACGAGGGTGCCATCAAGGCCGCCCGCAAGTACAGCGTAGACCATTACGGCAAGGACCGCTACAACGTCATCACGCTGGTCAACAGCTTCCACGGCCGCACCCTTGCCACCCTGACCGCCACCGGGCAGGAGGTGTTCCATAACTACTTCGGCCCCTTCAACGAGGGCTTCCAGTACGTCCCGGCGGGGGATATCGAAGCGCTGCGGGAACTGGTGGACCGCCACACCTGCGCCGTGATGATGGAACTCATTCAGGGCGAGGGCGGCGTGATGGCGCTGGACCCGGACTATGTACAGGCCGTGCGCGCTTTGTGCGATGAAAAAGACCTTGTGCTCATCGTGGACGAAGTGCAGACCGGCGTGGGCCGCACCGGCACCTTCCTGTGCTGCGAGCACTATAACCTCAAGCCGGACATCGTCACCCTTGCCAAGGGGCTGGGCGGCGGCTTGCCCATCGGCGCGGTGCTGATGAATGAAAAGGTAGCCGAGGGCATGGGCCCCGGTACCCACGGCTCTACCTTTGGCGGCAACCCGGTGGTATGCGCCGGAGCCAACGTGGTGGTGGATCGTCTGGACCAGAGCTTCCTTGCACAGGTCAGCGAGCGCGCCGTGCAGCTGCGCACCGGCTTGGCAAAGCTGCCCCACGTCAAGAACATTTCCGGCATCGGCCTGATGGTGGGTATCGAATTCTTTGATGTGCAGGCTGCGGATGTGCTGGCTGCCTGCCGCGAAAAAGGCTTGCTGGTGCTTACCGCCAAGACCCGGCTGCGTCTGCTGCCGCCGCTTACCGTCTCCGAGCACGAGGTAGACATGGCGCTGGAGGTGCTGGCCGAGGTGCTGGGCACGATGGAGCCGACCGCTCCGAAGGAGCAGGCATGAAAAATCTGCTGAAAATGGGCGACCTTTCCCCCGCCGAGCTGACCCACATTCTGGATGTGGCAGACCAGCTGAAAGCGGACTGCAAGGCAGGCCGCACCGCCCCGCTGCTGGCGGGCAAAAGCGTAGCGCTGCTGTTCTCCAAGGCATCCACCCGCACCCGCACCAGCTTTGAGGTGGGCGTGTATCAGATGGGCGGTCTTGGCAACTACATGAACACCGCCGAGCTGCAGGCCGGGCGCGGCGAGCCTTTGCGGGACACCGCCCGGGTGCTGGGGCGCTACTACGACTGCGCCGTCTGGCGCACCTACCGCCAGCGGGATTTGGAAGAGCTGGCGGAGCTTTCCGGCATTCCGGTGATCAACGGCCTTACCGACTACGCCCACCCCTGTCAGGTGCTGGCAGACCTGATGACCATCCGGGAGCGCCGGGGCACGCTGGCAGGGCTGAAGCTCTGCTTTGTGGGCGATGGCAGCAACATGGCAAACAGCCTGATCGTGGGCGGCCTGCTGGCGGGGATGCAGGTGTCCTGCGTCTGTCCTCCGGGCTACCGCCCGGCAGCGGATGTGCTGATGTTTGCCCACAAATACGGCAATGCCTTCCACCTGACCACCGACCCCGCCGAGGGTCTGCGGGACGCGGACATCGTAGCTACCGCCGCATGGAACACCACCGCCCCCGGCACTGCCGAGAGCGAGCAGCGTCTGCGGGATTTTGTGGGCTTTCAGCTCACCGGCCGTCTGCTGGAAAACGCAAAGCCCAACGCGCTGGTGCTGCACTGTCTGCCCGCCCACCGGGGCGAGGAGATCTCCACCGCCCTGTTCGAGCAGCACGCGGACGAGATCTTTGACGAGGCGGAGAACCGTCTCCACGTCCAGAAAGCCGTGCTGGCGGTGCTGCTGGCGGGCAAGTAAAACGGTTTTGAATGCGCTCTGCGTTGCTTCGCGCATAAATGGCGGAAAACATATTTTTACTGCAGTTCCGAAACGCCTGCGGGCGTTTCGGAACTGCTTTTTTATGGGGGGAAAAAGCATACCCCCCCCCGTATCGTGATTTTGCCCATAATTTTGCGCCATTTTTTGGCAGGTGCTGCCCGCAAAAGCGCTTTATTTCCTTGAATTTTGGTGCTATACTCAACTTGGCGTTTTTGTCCGTTCCGGCTGTGCCGTTTGGGGGTATAGCCGGACAAATCAACCGACAAAGGAGAGGATATCATGAAAAAACGCATCGTGAGCATGATACTGGCACTCAGTATGGTGCTCTCCATTCTCCCTGTATCCGCATTTGCAGATGCAGGGGCAGGGCTTTCTTCCGCGGTGGCGGAAGAGACCAACAGCATCACTTACGGCTCGGTAGGCGAGCATGAGGATGTTGGGAGAAACTCTGAAACAAATAATCAGGTGGTCAAGATCAAGACCGGCGCGAACGGTCTGCCCAAGGCAGCATCCGGCACCGGCTGGAGCTACGATGAAACCGCCGGGCTGACCATCACCGGCGTTAAAAATAGAACGACAGAGTACGTTCTGGACGGCACGGTCAGCTGCAATGTGACCGTCAAGAATGTCACTGACGCCGTTGTGTATCTGTTGGACGGCACTGTCACGGGTACACTTTTGATAGACGCCGACAATAGGTACGGCGTTTACGTTCTGGACGGCAGCTACGCCGAAGCAGTGCTGAATAACGGCACCATTGACGGCGGTACCTATAATAAGCTGACCGAGAAGGACGGCTATGTCCGGGGCGGCTACTTCCGCGATATCTCCGGCCTGAGCGACAGCACGCAGCAGCAGGCACACAAGCTGATCCTGCCGGAGAACTGCACCCTGAACGGACAAAAGGAAACAGGGGATATTTATATCGTCAAGAAGTACGACTATTCCGGCACTGGGAAAAAACTGGAGCTGGTGGTGGAAAGCGACACCCCCTGCGAGGGCTGGGCGGTAGCTACTACCAGTAGCAACGGTGGCGTTATGACCCTGCCCGCAGGCGTTACCGACTATAACTTCACATACAATGGCAACGTTATTGCCAAGATCTCTATCAGCGAAGACGGCAGAACGCTCTCTGCCAGCTTCAGCATGATCCCGATGTCGGACGAAGCACCCATGAAGCTGGTCACGATCCCTTCCATGAGCAAGGAACTGAGCTTTACCGATGAGGGTCTGCCCGACCTGACCGGTGTGACCTGCGTGGAAAGTCTGGACGAGGGCGAATATAAGCTTCAGGCCTACCTGTGCCGCAACTGGACCTATGCCTGCTATCCCAACATCCCTAATTCGAGGGGCATTCTGACGATGGCAGATCAGGGCGGCAGAGAGATCGATTTCAAAGAGCTGAGCACTGCACCCATCAACTGCGCGGTTCAGCTGACCAATGCCACCATTACGGACGCAGCGTTTGGCGAAAAGGGCGCTCTGGTGCTTACCAGCGGCAAGATCACCGGCGGCACCTACCCCGAAGCTCGTGTTGGCATCAGCACGACAGACGGCACCGGCAAGGTCGAAATTACCGGCGGTGTCTTTGACTCCCTGTCCTGCTACGGCGAGTGCACCATTTCCAATGCAGTTATTCTGGACTGTATGTTCAGTACCTTTTTCGATAACAGCAAGTTTGCCGTTTCTGATACCGTGTTTGGTGCGCTGCCTGACGACCTTGAGGGTGCACTGGCAGCCGGGCAGAAAATCAGCAAGCTGGTGGTGCGCAACGGCAATGTTACGGCAATAAACGGCAGAAACCTGACCCTTTCCACCAATACCATCTATCTGGTGGGCGCAGGCACTGCAGATATCACGCTGGACACCGATGTGCTGAGCATCAACGAAGAGGCAGTTGAAAACTACAACTCCAACACCTCTGCCGCGGGCAAGGTGCTGCGCATTACCGGCAATAATGACGGCGCAGATATTCTGGTGAACAAGTCCACCGATGTCGGCGCGGTCAAGCCCTTGCGCATTACCGAAGACGGTCTGCCCGACCTGACCGGCGTGGAGCCCAAGAAGGTGACCGGTGAGGGCATGGAGATCACCCTCTATGAGGGGCAGGGCTGGAAGTACGCCATTATGTCCGGCAAGGACGAGAGCGGTGTGCAAAGAACCGCGTCGCAGATCCTCATCACCAGCCCGGACGGCAACCCGGTAGACCTGACCTCGAGTGAGATCAACCCCTCTCAGGCGGCGCTGAAGAGCGATGGCATCACGCTGCAGGACGTGACGGTTACCAGTATGTATGCCGATGCTCCGGTCGAGCTCAATAACGCCGTTATTGAAAGCGGATACTTCCAGAAGGAAGTCACCCTCGACGCGACCAGCACCATTGCCGGCGGCGTGTTCGACGCAACGGTCAAACTGAGAGATAAGGCTAAGATCACCGCCGGTGTGTTCCACGATATCAAGCTGCCCAACGATGCATCGAAGGCAGTGGTCATCGAGAACGCCGTGATCCTTGGCAGCCTGACGGGTAATAACAGCGAGGCTGCTGTTTCCGATACGGTGAGCCTTAGCCGCATCGACAGCGCATACCTTGCCGCCGGTCAGCAGCAGAGCGAGCTGCGTAGCATGGATGGCGTTATGACCGATGTCAACGGCAATTCCGTGGCAGATGTAGCCGCTGTTTACCGCATTGGCGATGCCGGGATGGTGCTTACCTTCACCAAGCCGGTCACGAACATCAACGGCAAGCCTGTCAGCGCTTATAACGGCGCACAGCTTTCCCCGGACGGCAAGACTTTGTACCTTAACGGTCGCAATGACGGCGCGGATATTGTGGTAAACCAGACCGGCGAAACCACCGAAAAGCTGCCCTTCTCTTCCCTGACTAAGGAGGACTTTGTCATCGACTGGAGCACGCTCGTCCCGGGCATTACCTGCAAAAAGGAAGGTGTGGGCAAACCGAGTGTTGTCTTTGTGCGCACCTACGACAAAGCAGAGTTTGACCACTTCCCGCATCCGGATGTGTACGGCATTTATAAGGTGTACATCCGTGCCGAAGAGGGTACGCTGTACGAGGGCGGCGAACTTCAGATCGGTGAGAGCGCACGGAAGTATCAGCCGACAAGCACGGACTTCAGCATTGACCTCGACGCTGGTACGGCAATCTATACCGGCCCGAAGTATTTCGGCGATGCGGCTCCGCAGGCTACCCTTAAGTACAGCGCTACAAATGACTTTTCGACTGCTACGGAGACGGTGCCCACCAAGGTAGGTACCTACTACGTCTGGCTTGTGGTGGAGAATAGCCAGTACTACAATGGCAGCAGTGACCCGCTGCCTGATGGCTACACCGTAGCCGAAAAGCTGCCCTTTGAGGGCTTTACGCTGGATGACTTTGACAGCATCGAGAACGAGGACGGCACCTATACGATAATCTGCACGAAGGCAGACGGCGTTGGCAAGCTTACGGCTAAGTTTGAGTGCATTACCGGTGTAAATAAGGGTAAGATCTTTACCAACCAAGAACCCGATGCGTATGGCCGCTATCAGGCAACCGTCATTGCAGAGGAAGGCGAAAAGTACAAGGCCGGTTCTATTGAGCTGGGTGAGAAATCTCTCTGCTACACGCCCGAGGCTGCGGACTTTGCCTACGATGCCGCCAAGAACACGGTGACCTACAACGGCACAAATTATTACGATGCCGACCCGGATATGACCCTGCTGTACGGCACCGACCAAAGCGAGACGGTTCCCACCGCCCCCGGCAGCTACGATGTGTACGTCAAGGTGACGGCGGATGAGAACTATGTGGGTGAGCACAGTAATGATGTTATCACCGACAAGGTAGGCACCTATGTTGTGCCCGAGCAGACCAAGCCGAAGTATTGCTACTACTGGAATACTCAGGAAGGTAAGGAGTGCGAAGTGGGCACTCCGATTACCCTTGGCGTTGACAAGAAGGAAGGCAATAACGTCATCTGGAAGATCGAAGGTCTGGCAGATGATGCGTATACCATCACCGACACCGGCACGCAGATCGAACTCCAGTTCTTCATGCCCAGCAATGACGTGCGGGTGACGAACCACTATGAGCCGATCTACTACACCCTGACCGTGGACGGGAAGGAAGAACGCCGTGCATTTGGTAAGGAAGTCACGTTTACCGCACCCGAGAAGGAAGGTCACACCTTCACCGGTTGGGAGGTAGATGGCGTGCCCGAGGGTACGGACACCAGCAAGGCGACTATCACCTTCACGATGCCCGCAAACAGCATCACGCTGACCCCGCAGTACAAGAAGAACACCTACACCCTGACCGTGGATGGGAAGGACGAACCGCGTGTCTTTGATGAGGACGTTACGGTTATTGCACAGCCGGTGGAAGGCAAGACCTTCACCGGCTGGAAAGTGACCGGTCTGCCCACTGACGTGGACACCAGCAAGGCGACCATTACCTTCAAGATGCCCGCAAACAATGTTACGCTGAAAGCACAGTACAACGAGATCGTCCCAGAGAAGTACACTGTGACCATGGGCGATGAGGACACGGATTACGCCGTGGATGCAGATGTGAGCATCACCGCACCCGAGAAGGACGGTTACACCTTCACCGGTTGGGATGCAGTTGGCGTGCCCGAGGGCACGGACACCAACAGCGAGACCATCACCTTTAAGATGCCCGCAAACAATGTCACCCTGACCCCGCAGTATAAGAAGGATTCGACCCCCACCCCCGCACCCGGCGGTGACGGCGGCGGTGCAGCCATTGTGGCAGTAGCCGCTGTGGGCGGCGCAGCCATTGGCGTGGGTGCCTATATCGCAGGCACCACGGCCTACCTGAAGAGCGTCCTGCCCGAGGGCATGGCCATCCCCGCTAACCGCCAGCAGCTTGCAGTTGCACTGTGGACCGCCGCAGGCAAGCCTGCAACCCAGAGCACTGCACTGTTCAACGATGTGGCAGCAGATGCCGCAGAGCTGCAGGCTATCCGCTGGGTCGTGGAGACCGGCCTGATGTCCGCACAGGACGGCAGCTTCAAGCCCGGCAGCCGCGTGGGCCGCATGGAAGTGATCCGCACTTGGAAGACTTACCAGCAGCGCGGCTAAAACCGCTGCCCCTTAACCCCTTATAACCCCGCAGGGACTGCTGCACAGCGCTGTGCGGCAGTCCCTTTTTTGCGTCCCAAAAGGGTGCGCAAGGGCTTTTTTGGGGTTTTTCAGGGCGATTCGATGCATTTCAGGGGCCATTCACGCAGAATTGCTCTACTTTTGCCGCCGTTCGTGGTATACTACAGGTACAGAGCAGTGCTCTGTTCAATATGCCATTCCCGTAATTCCTATAGAGCAGAAAACCGTCCGGTAACCGCAAACCGGGCGGTTTTCTGTTTTTGCGGTTGCGTGTGGTGCACCGGGTCGTTTCAGCGCATTTGCGGGGCGATTCGTGCCCAAAACCGTCCAAAGCGGCCAAAACGTGGTACACTGGGTACAATAAAAAGCGCCCGGCTTGGAGGGCGCTTGAAAAGGAGAGGATCTTATGCAAAAACGGCTCATCAGCATGGTTCTGGCGCTGAGCATGGCACTGACCGCAATGCCGCTGCCCGCCCTTGCCCAGAGCGCCCCGCCCGACACCGCCAAGGCAGCCCGCTGGGTTGTGGAGGCCGGGCTGCTGCCCGACATGGGCGAGGGCGCCTTTACGCCCGGCAAGCGTGTGACCAAGGTACAGGTCATCCGCGCATGGAACCGGCTGAAAAAGCTGGTTCTGGCGAAATAACAATTGCCATCTCCTGATCGATCCTTTCCAATAAGTGCAGCAAGGCCGTCCGGCGAATACCGGACGGCCTTGCTGCGTTGCCCCACTCGTGAAAAAGGGGTTCTGAAAAGGCTGCGCAACCGCAGCCTTTTCAGAACCCCAAAATTAAAATAATTCTTCCGCTGCAACGACGACGACCGCCGCCAGTGGCGGAAACAGGGAGGAGTTGTTGGGGCAG
>OHUE01001295.1_pt1 | contig 10850 bp, 9 predicted proteins | sample 1579111 | NCBI WGS metagenome assembly OHUE01 (sample SAMEA3879524, study PRJEB24766) | human gut metagenome | biome: human-associated habitat; feature: feces | place: USA | collected 1985/1987 | reverse complement strand
GCGCACAAACGCCAGCTTCGATTTCATCGAGCCGTCTGCAAGACCGCAATTTCACACAAAGGGGTCCCCGGAAAAGCATCGAAGATGATTTTATGGGGAAGAGGAGGAACTGCGGAGTGAATGAGCATTTGTGCTTTTGCACAGATGCGAACGATACGCAGCAAGTGACGACGAGGTGTATAATTGCGCCCTATTTCATAGGGGGTTCGGAACGTTCTGCTTTTCGTGAACGTCATGCACCATCTTTGCAAGAGCCAGCACGACTTCAGGCTGACGGAACGAGATTTTCAGCAGTTCCATCACCTGATCATCGGTCAATTCTCCCGGACAGACCAGAAAACTTTCCAGCATTCCGGCACGAGTGCAAAGACGATGCACACGCTCTCTCCGGTTCAGCTCCGACATCTGGCGTTCAAGGATCTTCTCCCGGTGCTGGCAAGAGCGCAGCTTCTGCTCTGCTTTGGCTTTTTCGCTGCGGAGATAGGCAAGGTCGGTTTTCGGTTGGGTCATGGCATCACGCTCCTTATTATTATGAATTAAAAGAACGGTAAAGCGACCTCTGCTTTACCGTTCCTGCTGAAGTGTATTTAGTTCTTTTTGGAACTGGGGAGTTCCTTGATGGAAACATCGTACAGTGCTATTGCTAATCGAACATCTCTTCCAGTGTCCTCACGATATTTCACACAATCCCAAATATTAGAGTTCCATTGCTTATAGCTTTTGCAATTTTCCTTAATCCAATTCTGTACTTGCTGCTGAATACCCGCAAAATTCTTGTTATCCTTATTAAAAACAACAAGAGAAAGTTTAGTATCCTTCCATGTTGCGTAGCAAAACAGTTGATCAATAGCATCGCTGAAAAGTTTTATTCCATGCCAAACTTTACACTCGGCGATAAATGCGGCTTTATCATCACGCTGGATTTGAATGTCGGTCTTGCCCACACGTCTAAAAGTTTCACCTGTTACAGCATTTTCATAATGCGAGGTTAGCATTCCCTTGATATAATCGCGTAGTTCTTCTTCATTAAAACGGTTGAATGTTCTGGCACTTTCTTCCAAGGCCGTTCCACATATATGAATAATCCTGACAATGTTCTCAAAGTCAGCATCATCAATATAGTATTGCTTTTCGGGTGCGTGCTGCTTAGGTTCGTTCAGGTTTGCCCGATGTGGTTTCTTTAAGGGAATAGGAGTCAAATTAGGTGCAGACGAGTTTAGATTGAGTGGAATTTTCAATGCCTTGCTAATTGAAAAGAAGTCTGATGCTTTATTTTTCCGTTCATTTAACAGTTGCCGAACTGTTGATTCCAACTGCTCATTATAGCTGCGAACTTCGTTGTTTACATAGCCACTCGTTTCTTCAAAATTTTTGAATCGGTTTTTGAAAGCGGTGTCAATCTTTTCTTCTAGCTGCTCACCAAAAGATTTTATTTCTTGGTTTGTATAAGACAAGCGAATTGTGATATAGCCATAGCTACTCTCTGTCGAGCGTTGAAAGTCTACGATTTCATAACTTGTGAATGTATAAGTGGACGGTTGGCATTTAAGAAGAATCGAATCACCAACAAAGGGAATTTTGAAGTCAATGTTATAGCCATCCAAGTTGTAATATTCAGGCTCTCCATAGGCACTTCCCATCCTGCTCCATGGATTGTACTGTTGAATGGTTGTTTCATGCAAACTTCTTGTAGTTGCATTAACGAAAAAGGTAATAGGTTCAACCTGATACTTTTTCGTAAGATATTCAACCCATTCATCAAAATCGCTGTTCATTATCTGTTCGTCAGTGTATGAAGCGATTTTATCTTTTAATGAACTGATATTGCTTCTTAAGTAATCCGATACGCTTCCATTTCCGATTGCAAATAGTTTCAATGTTTGCTCCTTTGGTCAGAGGTTGGTTGTACGAATAGGGGGAGTTCATTATACCACACCTCTTGGAAATGTTCAATTAAACGTGTTTTTTGATAAAAAAGCGGAAGTCCTCTGCTTTATGTTGCAATATCGTTGGGGATGCGATATACTAATATTGTATGTCATTTTATCTTGGAGGATGGTTGAGAGATGCGTAGTCAGGTGCAACAGAATAGGTCAATCGAGCTTTTCTGCGGAACAGGTGGCTTGGCACTTGGCTTGCAGAAAGCAGGATTCCACCACACTGCTTTGTATGAGTGGGATAAAGATTCCTGTGATAATATTAGGGCGAACATTCAGGCTGGATACAAAGGCATTGAATCGTGGAATGTCCATCAAGCGGATGTTCGTGCGGTTTGCTATGATGGGTTATCTGGAAAAATCAATATGGTATCTGGTGGCCCACCCTGCCAGCCGTTCTCTATGGGAGGAAAGGCTCAAGCCTATAATGACAAGCGTGATATGTTTCCTGAAGCTGTTCGGGCTGTCAGAGAAATCATGCCCGAAGTCTTTATCTTTGAAAATGTCAAGGGACTGTTAAGAAAATCATTCAGCCTATACTTCAGTTATATTATTTTGCAGTTGACATATCCGAGCATCCAAAAGCCAGCTGGAATGACTTGGGAAGAGCATCGTGAACTATTGGAAAAGCATCACACATCTAGCAGTCACGATGATTGCGAGTATAATGTTGTATTTAGGCTGTTGAATGCTGCCGATTATGGCGTTCCCCAGCTCAGGCACAGGGTGGTTATTGTTGGCTTTAGAAAAGATATAGATGCAAAATGGTCTTTTCCGAAAGCTACACACTCTAAAGAAGCGTTGCTTTATTCCAAATGGATTACCGGTGATTACTGGGAGCAGCACAAGTTGTTGAAACCATCTGAATCGCCATTGTCAAAAAACATGGAGCGGTCTGTTCGCACAGCTATTGAATGTACCGATAAAAAGCTGTTTCCTTGGCAAACCGTCAGAGATGCGCTACATGATTTACCCGACCCTCGAAGCAACGATGCGCAAAAATTTGATAATCACATCTTCCGTGCAGGAGCTAAAAGCTATCCCGGTCACTCTGGCTCGGTGCTAGATGAGCCTTCAAAAACCATCAAGGCTGGCGCACACGGTGTTCCCGGTGGAGAAAATATGCTGGTTTTGGATTCTGGTGAAGTGCGGTATTATACGGTTCGTGAAAGTGCAAGAATCCAGACTTTCCCCGATGATTATAAGTTTGTTGCATCGTGGACGGAGAGTATGCGCCAAATTGGTAATGCAGTTCCAGTAAAGCTGGCCAACGCGGTTGGCGTATCTGTTTTAACCCAACTAGAGGAGGTTCATCATGCCAAGAAGTGATATTCCTGTTATTACTCCCTACAATCCTCTTGATAAGCGAAATTTGGCAGAGAGTGTAGCATCAGCTATGCTGCACACTCCTGTCCAGAAATTGCCGCCAGAGCCTTTTATTGGTGCAGGTGTGTATGCAATCTACTATAAGGGTGATTTTGAACCTTATCGCAAATTAGTTGAATTAAATCAAGATGGTTGGAATGTCCCGATTTATGTAGGTAAAGCTGTTCCAGCGGGTGCAAGAAAAGGTGGTTTTGGTGTAAATGTAGACCACGGTCAAGCTCTTGCAAATCGTCTTTCAGAACATTTCACTTCTGTTTCAAAAGCATCCAATCTTGATGAAAATGACTTTGTATGCCGCTTTCTGGTAGTTGATGACATTTGGATTCCGCTTGCAGAATCCATGATGATCGAGCGATTTAAGCCGCTATGGAACAGATGTATAGATGGCTTTGGAAACCACGACCCCGGCAGTGGACGTTATCAGCAGCAACGTTCACCGTGGGATTGTATTCATCCCGGTCGTGAATGGGCCGAAAAACTCAAGCCGAATGCGATTTCAAGAGAAGATTGGTTATTGCGTGTTGAGAATTATCTAAGTACATATCAGGCTCCGTAAAAAGAGATAGCCGCCTGTGTTTTGGCACATGGCGGCTATCTCTTTTTATACTTTCAGGGATTCAAGGGATACAAAGAAACGAAGATATTGCTTTGGCGAAAGGCGTTCAATCGCTACCCGTGCATTTATAGCAGCATAAGGATTGGAAATCTGGCAGCGGTCTACTAACAGCTTTAGAGCCATACAAGTTTCAAGTTGATCCGATGTTCCGTATTCTTTTAGAATATGAAGTTCGGTGAGCGACAAAGGAAGGAGCAGTTTTGCATTCAAAATTTTCGCTGTTTTATTTCTCACTTCCGATAATTGAATTTCATAATAAAGCCCGCTATTGTCAGTAGCATACATTGAAAAGTGTTTTTCTGCATCTGACTTGCGAATGTAATTGTATTCTTCATCTGGATAGTCATCAAGCCGCATAAACCGTACAATATATAATGGGATTGCTTCTGACGATTTCATAAAGAACCTCCTAGCTGATTATTTGTAAACAATCTCGTTATAAACAATTTATTCGGCCCGGTTGCGAATATTGTTCATCCGGCGCACCCATTCCAGTTGATCGGCGGCTTTCAGGGCTTCGGTCACGCCCTCGGCTTCCTGCATCTGCCGGATGGTCAATGCAAGCTGCTCCTCGGTCTGCTTGTCCAGCTTGGCAAGGTAGCCGCCCAGTTCGCCGGACAGGAGCAGTTGGTTGTACCGGATGGGATGTTGCTCCTTCAGATACATCTTATGTAAGCGGCCCCACCGCCCGGTGGGGTGCTCTGCCGGGGCTGCTACGGTCAGGTTCGGCAGATAGTGGTCGTTGACAAGGGTGTAATCCAGACCATTGGCACTATCATGGATGTGTTTTTTCAAATCAATCATAACCATTCTCCTTTTGTTTCGGCGGGTAGATTCTCTGGTAGGATGGTGCCAGCTTTTTTCATTTCTTTAAGGCGTTTTCGATACTTTGCCATATACTTTCGGCTGGCTATCCGATGCTTCTCTAGCTTTTCTTCACGGATTTTTTGAGTCGCAAGTTCTTCTTCGGATAAAATCATAGGCTCCTCTGGCACATCAAACTTTCCGATATAATTCAGATAAACTTCAACTTGAACTGCTCGCGTTCCATTCAACTCAAATGGACGATGGACAATGATTTTTGAAACAAATTCGTTTACCATTGCTGGGGTCAGTTCTGAAAAGTCGGTATATTTCTTTGCCAATTCAATAAAGTGGTTCGTGTTGTCCGCTTGCTTTTCAGCACTATCTAACTGTTGCTGACAGTCTTTTTGTTCTTCTTCCAGTTCATTTTTTTCTTTTTCATATCCTTCCAGAAGATTTTCCAGCATTTTGTCTGAAAGCCGCCCTGCAATATTATCCTCGTAAATTTTACGAATTAAGGCATCAATGTCTTTTGTACGATGCTCGGCCTTGGTAATCCGGCTGCGCAGTTCTTGTAAATGGCTTTGATTTTGCGATTCTGAAATCTGATTGTACAGTTCCAGAAATTCTTCCGGATTGCTTTGGACGTAAGAACACGTTTTGCGGATACATTCGAGAACGATGCTTCTTAAAGCTGAAGTTCTGATATGATGACCGGAACAAGCAGCTTTATACGTTTGACGAGTGAGAATGTGTTTTGAACAGGCATAGCAATCTTCGCGTCCGACACGGCTAAGGTCTTCTTGTGTCAAGTAGGAACTAAAAAATATTTGAGATTTTACAAACCGTTCATAGGTGGATGACCACCCGTGAACGGCTTGTAACATTCAGCCTATTAGATTTCTGCATCCTCAAAGATGTCTTTGAACTGCCAGACGATTTCGATGCTGTCATGCCCATGAATATAGATAGCGGAGATTAGAGCATGAGCAAGCTCGTATGTAAGCCCTGCGCCTTTCTGGTATTCGCCGAGCACCGCATCAAGCCTTTCATCCGAACAGGGATGTTCAGAATCAAGCTCCTGCATCCGCTGATGACCTTGCTGGATTGCTTCTTCATTCTCAGACATCTTCGCGTCTGTTTCTGCTTTCCGCTTGAGATATTCAGCCTTTGTGATGCTGCCGGAAGTGTATTTCTCATACAGCCGGAGCTTCACTGCCTTGAGCTGTTCGTACTGCTTCTGCAAATCGCGGATTGCATCCGCGCATTCTGTGATGGCAGATTTCCTGCGCTTGCTGATCTCATGCTCTTTAACAGCTTTCTTTTCGACCAGTGTGAGCATTTGCCCAATCGCTTTGTAAGCGGTGTCCTCAATCCATGCCTCGCTGTATCTTTCACCAACCGGGCACTCCGTATCGCGGTCATGTGTTGAGTAAGTACACTGATAGAAATATCCACCCTCATTTCGGAGCTTTCGCCGGGTAAGGGCGCGTTTACAGTTGCCGCAGCACACAAGACCCTTGAGGGGATAATAGCGCAGATTCCGTTTAGGATTCTTCTCGCCGCCCCGGATGACTGCCTGAGCCAGCTCAAACTCTTCCTTGCTGACAATGGCTTCGTGCATCCCTTCGACGATGATCCATTCCTCTTTCTTTTGAGAAATAGTTTTCCGAGAACCTACGCCGCCGGATTTTCGCTTGTGGCCGACCGTTGCCCCTGTGTAAACATAGCTCGTCAGGATCTTGTAGACCATAGAGGCCGTCCAGCTTATCTTTTCGCTCATGCGGCTATACTTCTTCTTGTCAGGATGTTTGCCTTTGAAATATTGCCCGGGCGTCGGGATATTATCATCGTTCAGACTGAGAGCAATCTGTGAGGTATTCCTGCCTTCAAGGGCTTCATCGAAGACCCTGCGCACGACCTCTGCGGCCTCCGGGTCAAGCTTGAGCTTGTTGCGGATTTCGGGATGAAGCACATAGCCGTAAGGAGCGTAGCCGCCCACATACTTGCCTTGCTTCATCATCTGGATTTTTGCCGTTGTCGTTTTGACAGAAAGATCCTTGCTGTATGCGGCATAGATGATGCTGCGCATGACAACCTCAAGGCCACCGGTTGTTCCCTTGTAATCGTCGCTGTCATAGCCGTCGTTGATGGAGATAAAGCGAACGCCCATGAACGGGAAAGTGCATTCGAGATAATTGCCCGTCTCGATGTAATCACGAGAAAAGCGGGAAAAATCTTTGACGCAGATCAGGTTGATCTCCCCGTGCCGGACTTTCTCCATCATCGCCGAGAACTGAGGACGATGAAAATTTGTCCCGGTATAGCCATCATCCGCGAACTCAAGTCTCGGATATTTGGAAAGCGTCGGATGGTTGTCAAGGTATCGGTTGATGAGCATACGCTGGTTGCTTATGCTGTCACTCTCAGCCTTGTTGCCGGTGCCGGTATCTTCATCAGCCATAGAGAGGCGGATGTAGATACCGATTGTGTAGTCTTTGTTCATTTACATCGCCTCCTGAACTTCTTTGATACTCTGAATGGTCAGCTCGTAGATGTCACCGTACTTCATGACCAGTTCGACAGCGCCGCCCTCATGGACTTTGACCAATTCAACAGACTCGTCTACTAAATCCTGAGAGAGCTGCGTTGCCGTGCTGACGGATTTCATCAAGGTAATCCACTTGTTATCGACCGACATAGCTTCGTCGAATTTGCTCCGGCGCTGTACTGCCTCATCCAGACGGCGGGACAGGTCAGCGTATTGTTCGTCATAGCTCTTCTTGGCAAAGGAGTATTCCGCTTCATCCAGAAGCCCTTCGGCATAATCCTCGTAGAGGCGTGTCCGCTTCTTAGAAACGCCGTTGAGCCGCAGATTCAGGCTTGTAATGAGGGCATTTTGTTGATCTCGGATGTTTTTCTCGCCCTCGCTGCCCCTGAGCTTATCCAGCAGCTTGTCATAATCAAGCGCTGCCTTGACTTGAAGCTGGATCGCTGCAAGCACATTCGCTTCAAGCATGTCCTGCCTCGTATAATGGGAAGTACAATGCTCATAGCGCCGACCTACTGAGGTACTGCATTCATAGAAGGCATACCAGCGCTTCCGCTTGTCCTTGTCGATCCGTTTCCGGTGGAAGTACATCTTCTTCCCGCAATCAGCGCAGACGATTTTTCCCTCGAAAAGGTTTACGAGCGTTGCCCGGATTTCCTCGGTTTTCTGCATACTCGTCTGGCGAGCCTCAGAAGCCGCTTGGAGGATGTCCTGCACCTTCTGGAAGTCTTCACGGGAAATAAGCGCTTCGTGCGTGTTCGGGAACACAATCCACTTATCCTTGTCCTTGACATTATGGGATTTGATGCCCTTGTAGATCGCCTTCATGGAGCGGCCAAGGACGGTATCACCCACATAATGCGGATTGCTCAGGATGCCGTACAGCGTTGAACTGTACCAGCCTTTGCAGGAGCAGCCGTCGCCTTTGCGGGTTCCGTTCTGGCGTTTCCGCAGCTCCGTATTTGGCGCACCCAGCCGGTCAAGCTCGTTAAGGATCATCGGGATTGACCAGCCCTCGATTTTCCACTGGAACATGAGCCGCACATACGGCGCTGTCTCTTCGTCAATAACCATGTTTGTATGGTCTTCATTCCACCGGTAGCCGTACGGAAGATTGCGCTTCTGGAAGGTCCCTTGCTCCATCTGTGCTTTCAAAGCGGTGGAGACTTTCCGTGAAATATCCTTCGAGTACAGGGCGTTGATCATGTTTTGCAGCGGGATCATCAGGCTCTCATTTGAGCCGTCCGTATCAAAGTTGTCGTAGTGTTCCTTGATTGCAATAAACCGCAAGCCAATCTGTGGAAAAATGCGCTCAAGGTAGGTTCCGGTTTCTATGTAGTCACGGCCAAAACGGCTGAGATCGCGGACTACAAGGCATTTGATCCTGCCGCTCTTGATGTCAGTCATCAGGCGGTTAAACTCAGGCCTGTCGAAAACCGTCCCCGTCCGTCCGTTATCCACATAGACATCGACGAGATCGAGATACGGGCAACCGGCAATATAGGACTTGCATATCTCAATCTGATTGGTGATGACATCCACCTTCTCAGATTTGCCGCTATTCTCCACGGAGAGACGGGCATAAATGGCTGTCGGGAAGATTTGCAGCGGTGCTGCTTCGCAAACCGGCTCTGCGGCTGCGACTTTTCTGCTTTTTCGTGCCATGCGCTCATCCCTCCTTTATCCGGCAACGGCAAGTTCGTCGGCATAGCCGAGAACATATTCAAGTGTCTGCTGATACTCGTCTTTGTACTTGAAGACAATCTCTATCGCGTGATCCTCATAAATCAGGATGCGGTCAACCAGCGCCATGAGGACGCGGCGGTTCAGCTCTTCAATGTTTTCATACTGCTTGAAGAGCGTGACCCAGTTCCGTTCCGTAGCCCCGGTTGCGACCGACTGCTTCATTTCCTTCTTCACCCGAAGAAGAGCTTCCTGCTTTTCCTCAATGATTTTGGTGTAGCTGTTGCGGAACTCAAAGTATTCCGACTTGTCGATGATCCCATCCGAGAGGTCTTCATAGAGCCGGAGCTTGAGCTTCTGATAGCGCTCAATCTCTTCTTCGAGCTTCGCAATCTGCGCTTCATAGTTGAATGCCTTGCGGTTCTGAGAAGGAAGCCGCTCGATCATCTCAAGCGCTTTTTCCAGATTGACCACAAGCTCGATCTGGTCATGGATGGCACGGAACACCTTTTCCTCAACCTCTTTTGCGCTGATGCTGTGTGGGCTGCAGGTCCGGTTATGCTTATTCGTTGAGCAGACATAGTAGATGTATTTCTTTGTCTTCGACGGGACGGTCTTGCGTGTCATAGACTGCTGGCAGTCCCCACAGAACAGGAAGCCGGAAAACAGGTGTGCCTCATCCTGATCAGGCGAGCAGCGCATATCCCGCTTCATCATGGTCTTGACGGCCATGAAATCCTCATAGGAAACAAGTGCTTCGTGCGCCCCCTCGACCTTGACCCACTCGATTTCGTCTTTCGGCTGCACAACGCGCACCTTGTAGTTTGGCGTACCGCGCTTGCCTTGGGCAAGGACACCGATATATACCTCATTAGTGAGGATGCGCTGGACAGCCTTGTAAGTCCACTTTGCAGTGTCGCCGGTCTTGAAGACGGTATCGAACTTCACTCCCGCCGAGTGCTTATACTCCATTGGAGAAAGCACGCCCATCTGATTCAGCCTTGCAGCAATGCGACCGATGGAGAAGCCATCCTTGTACATGGCAAAGATCATCTGCACATACTCGCTGACGGCCTCATCGACGATAAGCTGGTTTTTGTTATCCGGCGATTTCTTGTAGCCATAGGGCGCGAATGCCCCGACGAACTCACCGTTCTTTTGCTTGACCTCCAAGCTGGATCGGATTTTCATGGATATATCCTTGCAGTAGGAGTCGTTGATGAGGTTTTTGAACGGGATAACAAAGGAATCCGACTGCGGATCGCCGGTCAGGCTGTCGTAAGCGTCGTTGACCGCGATAAAGCGGATGCCGAGCTGCGGGAATATCTTTTCCAGATACCGACCGCCGTCGATGTAGTTTCTCGAAAAGCGGCTGAGGTCTTTGACCACGATGCAGTCAATCGCGCCTTTGCGGATTGCGTCTTCGAGCTTTTTGAAGTTTGGACGATTGAAGGAAACACCGCTATAACCATCGTCAACGAACGGCTCACAGACAATTTCCAGATCGTCATGCCGTGCAATGTAGTCCTCGCAAATGGCTCTTTGGCTTGCAATGGAGTTGCTTTCAACTTTGTCCCCGTCTTCACGGGACAGGCGGCAGTAAATTGCCGTCCGGTAAACTTTTCCGGGCATAAAAATAACCTCCGTTTTCTGTTTGGTGTGATACATCAAATCAGAAAGACGAAGGCTTCTGCTTCTTGTATGAGGAAAACACGGTAAAGCCACATGACCCTCAAAGGCAGCGGCTTAGTCCGTGTATTCTTTTTTGACCTGACTTCATTGTATCACAGGCTCAATCGCTTGTCCATAGAACCGGGCGAAAAGATTCAGACTGTTCATAAATCAAAGACCTCTCAGATAGTGTTCCAGACAA
>OHUE01001292.1_pt1 | contig 10886 bp, 5 predicted proteins | sample 1579111 | NCBI WGS metagenome assembly OHUE01 (sample SAMEA3879524, study PRJEB24766) | human gut metagenome | biome: human-associated habitat; feature: feces | place: USA | collected 1985/1987 | reverse complement strand
CCACCATGCCCCAGGCCATTGCAGACATTGCAAAGAAGTTCCAGAAAGATCCGGTAACAGTCCGCGTGATCAAAAAAGAACTGACTGTACCGAAAGTGACCCAGTATTATTATGAAGTAAAGCCAAAAAACAAAGTAGAGGTTATGTGCCGTCTGTTAGACATGTACTCCCCAAAGCTGTCTATCGTATTCTGCAACACCAAGCGTATGGTAGATGAGCTTGCAGAAAAATTAAAGGGACGTGGATATTTTGCAGACGGACTTCATGGCGATATGTCACAGAGACAGAGAGATATGGTTATGAATCGTTTCAGAAATAATAAGACAGACATACTCATTGCGACAGATGTGGCAGCGAGAGGTATAGACGTAGATGATATAGAAGCTGTATTTAATTATGATGTACCGCAGGATATTGAATATTATGTTCATAGAATAGGAAGAACCGGAAGAGCAGGAAGAAAAGGCAGATCCTTTACATTAGTTGTCGGTAAAGAAATCTATAAATTACGTGAAATAGAGAAATCATGCAAGACAAAGATTAAATTAAGAAGTATCCCATCAGTAAATGATGTAAATGAGATAAAAGCACAAAAATGTTTAAATGATGCAATAGATGTCTTACAGAATAAGGATATAAGTAAAGCACTTAAATATGTTGAACAGAAAATCAATGATGATGATATAACAGCACTTGAATTAGCAGCGGCTTTCTTGCGACTTAATATGGGAGAAGAAGCTAAAGAAATTGAGAAAGTGGAATACAAGACTTCAGGCAAAGGATGTTTTTCAAAGAGAGCATATAATAATTCTGATAAATCTTCAGGCTCAAGAAAGAATGGTAAATCTAATAAATTATCAGCACAGAATAAATCAGATAAAAAGAAGAAAAATGACAGTCGCAATAAATCTGGCAAAAATGATAAGTCTGGAAGAACAGATAAAAAACAACGCATCCCATCTTCACGATAAAGTTGCCTGTAAATGAGGATTAGTATAAAAATTAATATCGTCAGATGCAAAAGGCAGGTATAGTAAAATGATGTTCAAGTAAAACACGTGTGTAGCGCGAAATAGATTATTAAATGGTTAACAACACAACAATATTATATGAGCCTTTTTCTGTATATTTATACACAATGAAAGCGTTTTTTGAAAGGCATCAAATTACAGTCTGAAAGCATGGGTTTTAGGTTGTGAAAGCATGGGTTTCAGGACGTGAAACCATGGGTTTTGCAAATGAGAAGTATCAACTTTGAAAACTGTAAGCAAACAGCCGTTATTTGCTTACAGATTGTTAGAAAATGGGATAATATTATGTTAACAAACGTAAAATACGCAGATTGCATAAATATTCATTTTCGCCCTCATTTCTGTATATTTATGCAAAAATGCCCAAGGGTTGTTCTTCATTTTGCAGCCTCGTGTGAGCGCCCCCCTGTTTATGGTTTCAAAAAGTTTCAAGTTCAAGCTCCCTACTTACACCTTATTATATATAGATGCCTGTGCGCCTCGCCCATGTGTGATGGTGCAGGCCTGTTTCTTTTATTTTTTCCTCAGTAAAGCAATTTTTTTACCCCATTTGCACCTATTTTGCGTAAAAAATAGTAAGTTTGCAAATATAATTATCTGAAAATGTTCAACGCTTATGATACTACACGTTGCTAACCCGATTTACGACTCTGTGTTCAAATACATCATGTCTGACGAACGCATATCAAAAACCATCCTTTCGGCACTGCTGAAGAAAGAGGTGGTAAAGGTTGAAATGCGCCCACACGAGTATGTCAACACCACACGCGACACGCTTTCAATGTTTCGTATTGACTTTGCTGCCACCGTGCGAGAGAAAGACGCTGATAGCGAGGCGTTTAAAGACCGCGTGGTGCTTATTGAACTGCAGAAGACATGGCTCGACACCGAGACGCTGCGCTTTAGGCAATATCTTGGCGCGCAATATAGCAACAAGATGAACATTCGCACCGACTCGGCCAAGGGCTTCGCCTATCCTATGGTGGCTGTATATCTGCTCGGCCATCGTGTGGGCGATATAAAAGAGCCTGTGGTTTATGTCAACCACGATGTGTACGACTATAACGGCCATGTAGTGAAGGACGGCAAGGAGGAGCCGTTTGTTGAAAGCCTTACACACAACAGTATCATTGTGCAGATACCCCTACTGAGAGGGCATGTGAATAACCGCCTTGAAAAGGTGCTCAGCATTTTTGATCAGTCAAAGAAAGATGCTGAAGACAAACAGGTGCTTAATATCGACGAAAACAAATATGAGGATGATGCCGACATGATGTATATGTTGCATCGTCTTACTGCTGCTGCCGCCGACTCGGAGATGCGCCAAGACATGAATGTGGAGGACGAATACTACAAGGCGATTGAAGATCGTGACACAGCAATAATGAAACGTGAGAAGGAACTGAAACTGATGAATGATCAGCTTCAGCAGAAGAATGATCAGCTTCAGCAGAAGGATGATCAGCTTCAACAGAAGGATGATCAGCTTCAACAGAAGGATAATCAGCTTCAACAGAAGGATGATCAGCTAAAGAATGTAGTGAAGTTGCTCTATTCTAACGGAATGAACATTGAGCAAATAGCTATGACAACAGGCTTTAGCAAAGATGAAGTGGAAGCCATTTTGAACAAAGCAGAATAAAAAACATTTACGATAGAAACCTCGCCTGTCTCTTGCCTCAATCATGGGGGCAAGGGCTCGAGTTAAATAACATAACAATAATATCAACCCTATCCTGATACCACCGACACCCCCAGCGCTGCTGAGCTGAAAGACAATCCTGCTTCGGCCGTGTCGGGAGGCAAAGAGTCGGTGGGCAACAAGGTGTCAAACGCCACCAAGGGAGCCGTAAACAAGGTAAAAGGCTTGTTTAAGAAAAAGAAATGATATGGGTGTGGCTTGAACCCTCATAATAGAGGTTCAACATTATAATAATACAGTTCCTCGCCATATTTGTTGTAGAGATTTATGGCAATGATGTTTTCAAGCAGTTTGGTCTCTGGTTGAAATAAAAACAGGTTGAGGATGCCGTTTATTATTCTATAACCCACTATAGCGAGCGAAAGACATGCGAAACTATAGAAAGAATAAAGGTGTATGAAAAACGTTATTCGCGTTTTATCATACACCTCTTCTCTTTTTACGAACCAATCTTTTTTTTCTTACAACCAATCTTCTTTTCTCAAACCAATGTTTTCTTTTGTTTCATTCATTTCTTTCCATTAGAAAGCTAATGTGTTCTTTTCAACAAAAAACTATTCGTAATATAGCGTTTGTGTCATCCTGTGTGCTTTCTTCGTGTTATGTAATTGTAGTGTTGCTTTTAAATGTTTTCTTTTTATTGTGTGATTTGTGTATCAGTATGTTTCTGTTGTTTTGTAAGGCCAGTAAGTCAGGCTGTTTCTATAGCAAAGACAACCTATGCACACACTTTTCAACCCCACCCTTGCGTTTTAACATATTTTTAATATAACACAGCCGCTAACCCATGTGGCTATCTATCTTATTTTTAGTATCTTTGCATCCAAAATCATACCAACGCATCAACCCATAAAACAATATGAATAAGCTCATTACCCTTATGCTTGCCCTTGTTCTCTGCCCCCTTACACTGAGTGCGCAAGGCAAAAGATATCATGGCGATGGCATTGACAACGTGCTCGAATACGTGCCCCTGGTAGCCACCTTCACGCTGAAAGGCTGTGGCGTAGAGTCGGCCAGCTCGTGGAAACGTTTGGCCGTAGATGGCGCCTTTTCGATAGGCATCACCGCTGGCACCACCTATCTGTTAAAGCACACCATCAACGATATGCGCCCCGACCGCACCGACAACCACGGCTTTCCCTCGGGCCACACCGCTGTAGCCTTTTGTGGCGCTCGTATGTTAGACAAAGAGTATCGACACGTATCACCATGGATTAGCGTGGCGGGCTACACCGTAGCCACCGTTACCGCTGTCGACCGTGTGCGTCGCAACCGCCACCATTGGGACGATGTAGTGATGGGAGCCGCCATTGGTATTGCTGCCACCGAGGCCGGCTATTGGTTGGGCGATAAGCTCACGGGCGAGCGCAGCCGCTGGCATCTGGGCACCGATGGGCAAACCCTTAGCTTGCGCATCGACTTATAGAAACGACTTACGTTTTTCTTCATGGTTGCTATAGGCAACCTTTTTTTAAATCCATTACCTCTCTCATCTTCTCCCTCTCATCTTTCTTTTCCCTATATAATATAATATAGGAAAACCTTTATAAAAGTGGGAAAACCTTTGTGAAATGTAAGAATTACTTTCTAAAAATGTAATAACTATTTTTGAAGATGTAAAAACTACATTTCTACAAATGTAAGATATTCTACTTCTTTTTTCATTTTTACATCCCAATAAAAGAATAATATTGGACTGACCCCCCCTTGTGTAATAAAAGAACTGGCCCAAAAAGAGGAAATAAGCCATTTTGGTCTGTTTTTTCTATTTTTTAGCCCATATGTTTTATTCGTGTAAATGGGTATGCAGTAATTTTGCAGTAGACGAAAATAACAAGCCTATTAATTAAAAACAAGATACGTATGAACAAACAAAAAGAAATGTGGAAAGCGCTAATGCTCTCATCCCTCATCTTTGCTCCATTGTCGGGCCATGCGCAAGATATTGAGGCTACGTTGCTGCTTAAGCAACCTGGCAATTTGGCCGTGGCTCATCAGCTACACCTTAATAATAATGGTAAATATGAGGCCAAGGGCACACAGCTGCCGTTACAGATATCGCAAACCGTTACCACCGATGGCGACGACAAGATTGTAACTATCAACCTAAAGGCCGATGCCGACGTTTACTTCAACTTTGGCGCTGAGCTTGCCACAGGTCTTAGCACCGAGGGTAGCGAGTTTTATCTGCCAGGCTTCTGGTATCATCGCAACCTGCGTTCGCCCAAAGAGGCACCTTCGTTTGCAACAAGCACCAGTTGGAATTTCCGCGACGATCGTCTCTCAACCCCCCTCACCAGCGTGTATAACACCACTACGGGTTCAGGCTGGAGCGTGTTGCGTGTAGAGAAAGGTTCGGCCGACGTGCAAACACAGCACACCAAGGGCGAGATTATTCTTCAGGGCAATACCACCATCGGTTATTTAGGTTTTGATAACGAGACAGGCAAGACCAAGCTCACCTTCGGTTATCCTTATGTTGAGAGCCCTCGCCGCTACATTCGTAAGCTCACCTTGGCTCCTTCAGTAACATCGTTTGTAAAGATGCAGGCAGGCGAAAGCAAAACCCTCACTTGGCGCATACATCAAACCAAGGCCGCTTCATACGGCGACTTCGTAGCCCACACATGGCAGTATTGTTTCGACCAAATGCAGCCACAACCCCTGAAGCAATCGCTCAGCGCCGACGAGGTAAAGAGCCAGTTGTGCAATTACTTCCGCGAGTCGTATGTTTCAGAGTTTCCGCTGAAGTATAACTCAGGTCACACCATTCTTACCGACGATTGCAAACCCGCCCGTGAGGTGCAGATAGGCTTCTGCGGCCGCGTGTTGCTCAACGCCTTTAACGAGGTAGAGTGGGGTGAGGCACATGGCGATAAGCAGTTGGTAGACATGGGGCATAGCATTATCAAGAGTTTTATGCAAAACGGTTTTACCGATGCAGGCTACTTCTTCGACTTTGTTAACTTTAAGCACGGCATGCCGCAGAGCAAGGACGTGAAACACTCTATTCGCCAGCAGAGCGAGGCCGTATATGCCATGCTTCACTATCTGAAATATGAGCGCCAGCATGGTCGCCAGCACAAGGAGTGGGAGAAGAAGATGCGCACCGTGCTCGACAACTTCCTTACCCTACAGAAAGCCGACGGCAGCTTTGCACGTAAATATAATGATGCGGGAGCCGACATCGATGCTTCGGGTGGTAGCACACCTTCGGCCACCTCTACCTTGGTGATGGGCTGGAAATACTTTGGCGACAAGCGCTACCTGGCTGCTGCCAAGCGCACCGTTGAGTATGTAGAGCGCAACATCATCTCGAAGAGCGACTACTTCTCGTCAACCCTCGACGCCAACTGTGAAGACAAAGAGGCTGCCATTGCCGCCGTTACCTCTACCTATTATTTAGCTATGGTAACCAAAGGCAAAGAGCGCGCTCACTATATCGACCTGTGCAAGCAGGCTGCCTATTTTGCCATGTCGTGGTACTACACCTGGGACGTGCCCTTCGCACAGGGCCAAATGCTGGGCGATGTCAACTTCAAGTCGCGTGGCTGGAGCAACGTATCGGTTGAAAACAACCATATCGACGTGTTCGTGTTCGAGCTGCCCCACATTGTGAAGTGGCTGGCTGGCGTTACGGGCGAAGAGCGTTTTGCAAAGATGTACGATGTTATCTACTCGTCGCTCTGTCAGCTGATGCCCACCGACGAGCACCACTTTGATATAGCTAAGCCTGGTTTCTATCCTGAGGTGGTGCAGCACACCACATGGGACTATGGCCACAATGGAAAAGGTTTTTATAACCATCTCTTTGCACCAGGCTGGACTGTTGCCTCGCTTTGGGAACTCTATTCGCCTGAGCGCACTGTCAATTTCCTTAAATAAGTAAACACTGAAACAGAGATAGATACAAATGTTTTGCATGATTGCTGGTGTAACATAAACGTTGCATTGGCAACATGCCAAAACTAATAAACGGTGAATAATATTCCAGATGTTGTGATTTATTCGTAATTTTGAACAACGAATTACCTATACTAAAACTATTATGAGTAAGAATCATATCATCATTTGTCTACTAACATTGTTTGCTTGGCTCCTTCCCGAGCCCAGCCAGGCCAACTATATGTTTAAGCATTATGGCGTAGAGACAGGTCTCTCGCAGAGCACCGTTTTCACCGTTATACAAGATCGCACAGGCTTTATATGGATGGGCACGAAAGAAGGATTAAACCGTTTTGATGGTACCTCTTTCAAAATATATAGTGCCCATGACGACGAACACAGTTTGCAGAGTAATGTTGTGACATCGCTCTTTGAAGACGGTAGTGGCAACATTTGGGTGGGCACTGATATTGGTGTGTGGATCTATAATCCGATGACTGATGCGTTTCGCCATTTCAATGCTAAGACAGCAGGTGGCACGCGTGTGTCCAATTCGGTTAGATGCATTACAGGTAATAACCAGTATATATACATTGCTGCCAACGAACAGGGCGTGTTCCGTTATAACCTGAAAGATGGTACCCTGACCAATAATCCGCTTACGGGCCATAGCAACGTTGTGGGCATGACCTTGGGCAAAGATAACCGTATATGGTTAGGACTGTTTAGTGGCGGACTGTACAGCACCGACCTGTCGCTGCGTCACCCACAGCCCTTTGTAGCCGCTGATGGCACTCAGCCCTTTGCCAACGATATTGTGTCGTCGATACTCAGCTTCTCGCCCGACTGCCTCTATATTGGTGCAGACCGTTGCGGTCTGTGCGAGATAAATATGGCTACGCGCCAATGTAACACTATTGTGGATAGTTACGACGGTAAGAGCATTTTTGTGCGCATGGTGGCACAGAAGCAGAACGAGGTGTGGGCAGCATCCGAGATGGGACTCTTCATCTACAATGTTGCTACCCGTAATATCAAGCACCTCATGTATAATCCTACCGATCCCTTCTCGTTATCCGACAACCCCCTTTACTGCCTGTATCAAGACCGCGATGGTGGTATGTGGGCAGGTTCTTACTTTGGTGGTGTAAACTATCTGCCCAACACCTACCCGCAGTTTGAACGCTTTGTGCCACAGGGCAATATGCACGGCCGCCGTGTGCGCGAGATTGTGCAAGACCGCGATGGACGTATATGGATAGGTACCGAAGACGAGGGCCTAAACTATATGAACCCACTGACGGGCGAAATAAAGTATGTAGCTGAGAGCGAGAAATTTCCTAACATTCATGGCCTGTGTGTTGATGGCGACCGCCTGTGGGTGGGCACCTTTTCATACGGCTTGCGCGTGATCGACACCCGCACCCAGCGCGTGGTGCGCACCTTTATGGCCAGCAACGCCCCTGGTGCTTTGCGCGACAACACCATTCTCAGTATCACTCGCGCTCCTGATGGGTCTATCTACCTCGGCACCATACGTGGCCTGTGCCGATACAATGCTGCTACCGATAGGTTCGACTACATTGCCAGCATTCCGCCCATCCTTATCAATTACATCACCTTCGACTCGAAAGGAAACCTGTGGGTGGCCACGCAAACTAATGGCGTGTATATGCTGCCGCGTGGTGGTAGCAAATGGCAACGCTTTGCCCCCTCTACCCGCTGCGGTATGACCTCAAATATAGCTCTCTCGGTGTTTGAAGACAGCGAAGGCACCATCTGGGTCACTACGCAGGGTGGTGGCGCCTATCGTTACGACCGTGCCGATAACAAGATGAAACGCTTTATGGTGGGTCGCAACGACATTGGCTCTACCATCTTCCGTATAGCCGAAGACCATCAAGGTGGCCTGTGGTTTACCACTTATAAAGGCCTGGTCAACTACAACCCCACCACCAAGCAGCTGCGCAACTACAGCAATAACCGCTTGTTGCTCGACAACCACTTCAACTACAACTCGTCGCTGGTAGCCAATGATGGCAAAATATATTTGGGTAGCCTGAGCGGCATGATACGCTTCGCACCTGAAAAGCTGAACAAGAACGTCAAGCTGACGCCCCTCGTGGCCACACAGCTCAGCATTGGTAACGAGGCTGTGAACAACTTTAGCCCCGACTCGCCCCTTGAAAAGAACATCGTGTTCACACACGAGCTGTCGTTGTCGCACTCACAAAACTCGTTCTCGCTGCACGTGGTGCCCCTCGACTATACCAATGCCTTGGGCCTGGAGATAGAGTATAAGCTTGAGGGCTTTGATAGCGACTGGCAGCCCATGCGCTCTGACCACATCATTGCTTACAGCAACCTGCCTGCGGGCAGCTATAACCTGCGCGTTCGTATAAAAGACTACAACAACCAGTGGAGCAAAGACGAGCTTGAGATGAAGATCGAGGTGCGCCCCCACATCTTGTTGTCGATATGGGCCAAGCTGCTATATCTGTTGTTGTTAGGCTTTGTGGTATGGCGCCTGGTGCGCTTTGCCAATGCACGCTCAATGCACAAACGCCAGAAAGCCATCGAGAAGTTTGAACACGAGAAAGAGCAAGAGCTGTATCAAAGCAAGATACACTTCTTTACCAATGTGGCGCACGAGATACGCACACCCCTCACCCTTATCAAGACGCCCCTTGAAAACATTATCAGTAGCAACTGCATTACCAATGCCGAGGTGAAAGACGACCTCAATATCATGGCCAAGAACGCCAACCGCCTGAGCGACCTCATCAACCAGCTGCTCGACTTCCGCAAGACCGAGCGCGATGGCCTGCGCCTCAACTATGAGTTGTGCAACATCGAGCGCCTCGTAACGGCTGTATATGACCGCTTCCGTTCGGTTATGCGCGAACGAAGCATCAACGCCTCAATATCAATACAGAACAGCAACTTGCACGCCTACGTCGATCATGAGGCCTTCACCAAGATTGTGAGCAACCTGGTGAACAACGCTGTAAAATATTGCGCCTCGCACATCATGGTGCTGCTCAGCGCCGACGACCAGCAGTTTACGCTGGTGGTGAAGAACGATGGAAACATTATCCCGCACGATATGCGCGAGAAGATATTCCAGCCCTTCTTCCGCCTCAACATCACCTCTGAGGCTACGACCACAGGTACAGGTATCGGTCTGGCCATGGCAAAGTCGCTGGCCGAGCTGCATGGTGGCACCTTAACCATGGACAACGACGACACCATGAACGTGTTCCGCCTATCATTGCCCATGAAGCAGCAAGCCCCTGTGGTGCTACCCACCGCCGATGCTACCGATGCAGCTGATAGTGCCGACCAGTGTGGCGACAAGAAATATACCTTATTGTTAGTAGAAGATAATGTTGAGATGCGCGACTATGAGCGCAAACAACTGTTGAAAGACTATAACATACTGACTGCTGGCGATGGCGAAGAGGCGCTACAGGTGCTGGCTGACCACACCATACACCTGGTAGTGTCAGACATCATGATGGAGCCTATGGATGGCATGACGCTGCTGAAGAACATCAAGCAGAGCGCTGCCTTCTCGCACATACCCGTAGTGCTGCTCACCGCCGTAACGTCAGACAGCGCCAAGCTGGAAGGTATGGAGAATGGTGCCGATGCCTACATCGTTAAGCCCTTCTCTATCAACTATCTGGCCGAGACCATAGCCACCCTGTTGCGCCAGCGCGAAGATGTGAAGAAAGCCTTTGCACAGTCGCCCTTCGTGGGGTCAGAAACGGTGTCGATCAGTACCGCCGATACCGACTTCTTGGCAAAGCTGAAAGAAGCTGTGCGTAAAAATATCGACAACAGCTCCTTCAATGTTGATATGTTGGCCTCAGAAGTGAACATGAGCCGCACCAGCCTAAACCGCAAGATACGTGGCACCCTTGACATCTCGCCCAACAACTATATACGCATCGAGCGTTTGAAGATGGCGGCTACGCTACTGAAAGAGGGCCGATCGAAGGTGAACGAGGTATGCTACATGGTGGGCTTCACCAGCCCCAGCTACTTCACCAAGTGCTTCTACCAGCAGTTTGGCCTGCTACCAAAAGATTTTAATAAGTAACAAACAAGAACGTAACAATTACAAAGAAACAACGCTACAAACAAATAAAAAAGCGCCTCGCAAGAAAAGGCGGGGCGTCCATCATCATACTTTAAAAGTGGTATTATTTATTAAGTAGGTGTTCTTAATTATTTTTATATTTAAGAGTATTAAATAGTAT
>OHUE01001288.1_pt1 | contig 10930 bp, 10 predicted proteins | sample 1579111 | NCBI WGS metagenome assembly OHUE01 (sample SAMEA3879524, study PRJEB24766) | human gut metagenome | biome: human-associated habitat; feature: feces | place: USA | collected 1985/1987 | reverse complement strand
AAAGTCTCAATATATAGAGGGTTACCTCTTCTGAGATTTTATCCGGACACTAGTGGTGCCACATACCAAAGAAGAAATTATCAGTATGATGGAAGAAGCAACGGAATAATCTAAAAAAAATACTATTATAATAAAGTTATATCATAAATGTCACATTTTAATGGGACACTAATGATTATTTGTATCAAAAATGCTACAGATAATAAGAAACAATTAAATTATACATACAATGGATACACTAAAATATATTCTACGTTTTGTTGGTGTTGTAATAATAAGTTGTGCAGTCGGTTGGGGATTGTATAAATTAGCGATATGGGTTTTTGTCTCATCGATGACACTTGTGCCTTTATTTATTAAATCGCTATTTGATTTTAGTATGAGAGATATACCTGATGTTTTTATCTTTTCACATATTACAGGACTCAGTCCTCGTTGGGCAGCTGCAATTTGCAGTAATAGTTTCCCTGTGCGTCTTGCTGTATTGGTAAATGTATTTGGGGTAATAATTGCTTTTGCTTTGCTCGTGTATGTAACAAGTTGGTTGGTAAGAATTATAAAAGGCTCGAAATTTCTAACCATAATATCTTCGTTACCACTATTGTCTACAATTTTAAATCTATATTCTTCATTTTATTGTAATCCGTCCATTGTAGACAAGGGCTTTTGGTTTTATTGTTTAACAATTATAATTGTATTAATAGTTCTTGCTTATATATGGTTTACAATAAGTATAAGTTGGACTTATGAAGATTAATTGTAATAATGTATAGTAACTTCAATTTTTTAATCTTAAATTAAATTGGATATGATTTTATTTCTCATTATAGTTGTTATTGTGTTAGTTGTCTTATCTAAGGCATTTATCTCCCCAAAATGTTCTATCTCTAACGATGCATTGAAAATGATGCAAGATTTGTATGCTGGGTTGTCTAAAGAACAGAAATATTCTATATATAATCTTATATCCATTTTCGTTGAATGTGCAAAAGGCGATTACACCAAATTACGTGAGGCGAAGAAAATACAGAAGTTGACCAAACTGTCATTAAAAATCAATACAATTGTTGCTTATCAATATTATCAGCGGACAGGCATTGAACGTATGATAAGTGACCTTAAAATGATAGATGATGAAGCAATTAAAGATAATATACTTATAGCTTGTTGTGGGCTTGTATCACTGGCTAATGGAACTTTAAATGGTTACAATGCCCAAACATTTGCAGGAAATATGCTTATGAATGTTTTTAGCGAGATGGGCTATACTGAGGATGACATTGATAATATTGTCAAAAGAAATCAAGCTATGATGAATTATTTAGGAAACTATTAACAAAAAGCAATATGTATATGAAAAAATATGTGTTTTTTTTAGCATTAATAGCAATATTTATGCTACAGTCTTGCTCTATCAAGGATAACTCTCGTGAGAAGATTCATATAGGAAACTGTATGGTAGATAATGTTTATAAGCATGTCAAAATGGATTATTTCCATGGGTTCATGGACCGTCAGACAGTGGATGATTTGATAAAATATCATGGCAAGCCAGATTCTATCTTTGATGCATACGAATCAACAACCATTGAAAATTATGACATTTATGAGTACCGTTTTGACAATGGTGCTATCAATTGTTATGTTCCTCATAATGGTGAAGGTGTTAAATATGTCGACTACATATATTTTGAATTCAATAAAGATATGGATTTGTCCGATGTTGTTACAGATGGTGAGTTAATCAAACAAATCGAAGATTCTGGAGCTGATGATTATTATGTAGCTGATGCTATGCGTGTCTTTGTGAAAATTCACTTAAATCCTAAAGATAAATCAAAGGTATGTAATATATCATTGAACGATATGTCTTTTCTTGATGAAAGGAAACCATTAAGTAATTTTGTTTTTGAAATAAAACAAAATCTACCGCTCGAATATGGACCTTTGGGAAATCTGACTTCTGTTAAGTTAGAAAAAGATACGCTTAAATTTGTTTATTATCGAGATGATGTAAACGAGAAAGTATTTTTGGGGAATTTAGAAAAATCCCAAAATATAGGTAAAAACCTTATAATATTCTTGTTTGGTCCATCATCAAATTTAAACTCTATAGCAAAGGACATTATGGAGGAACAATGCAACATAACGTTTGATATAAAAATAGGAGATACAGGTGACAATAAGCATTATGAAGTATCATCTGTAGATTTTTCTAAGATATTCAATGATGGTATAACAAGTCATGATATATTAGTAGCATATATAGAAATTAACAATTTGCCCTACCCTGCAATCTTTAATGACTATCAAGGAGATGTAGTAGAAATGAATTGCATGTATCTTTCTAAAGATACACTTGTTTTTCCAATTACCTTCAAGTCGGGTAAAACAGAGAATATAGCAAATGCGAGAGAATTATTTATAAGAAGTCTTTGGAATGTAGAAAACCCAGATAGAATGAGTATCTATCACGCCGTACGTGACAATAAAGCTTTTATTATGGATTTTCTGGACGAAAAGACTCATAAGCACAATCCATGGGCTCTTACACGAGAGGAAACAATTAAATTGTATCACTCAATAGCAGATTACTCTCAAAACGAATAAATAAGGAGTTTAGTTTCTATAGTGACCTATTAGAATAGGAACACTTATAATAAGTATTTAAAGGTGTTTCCATAAAAGTGTGGCACCACCTTATAACCATATAGTATTACTATCAAGATTATGAAAAGAATAGGTAAATGGGCTATAGCCCTCTCACTCGTTTTCGTTTCGTGTGGTCAATCATCTAAAAGCGTTTACATCTGTACAGGTCCGCAGTCGCATCGATATCACAAAACCAGTTCGTGCCCTGGACTAAGTAGGTGTAGCTGCGATGTAGAAAAAGTTTCTTTAGAGCAAGCTAAAGAAATGGGACGAACAGAATGTGGTAAATGCTATTAATGTTTTTGTATAATGATTATTTCTAAAAAAGACGATGGAAAAGGTTGATAAAGGATTGATTATAGAAAAAAGAATTGAGTTTGTTCTCGGACTTTTTATGAATTTACCTTCTATAATTAGCATTGTTTTATTATTATATAATTCAATAAAAAACGATTGTTATGATTATCTTCATGATGATATATATATATAATGTTAAGTGAAGATACTCATTTAATTTATTGGGGCATAATGTCCTTCGTAGGTGTGTATTTAATGAAAAACACTTTCCGCTATTTCTTTGTTCAGATACCGAGGACGTTAGATAACACAGCAGACAAAGCGAATAAAGAAACTGAGTAATATTAAAAGGATGATGAGTAAAATCATTTGTGGCGCTTATTGTTTTGGCTAAAAAGAGTATTTGTTTGGGGCCTAACCATTTGGAGAGATGGTTGGGAAGAATAATATAAAAAGAGGGCGTTTGTTCTATGTAAGAAATATAGAACACACGCCCTCTTTAGGTGATATAACGGTCCAGATAATATTGTTGCGTTTTTAACATTGTACATGTGCTGGGTGCTGGAGGACGGGGCGCGGAGACCACCGTCCTACTTTGAGGGCGCATTCGTTTAGCTAAAAAATACTTGAAATATTGTATTATTGAATTGTTAAAACGCAACAATAATATATGAGCCCCTACTTAACATTATTTTTTTCTGTTAGCATAGTAGAGTGCGGCACCGATGGCGGTGCAGAACTCGGCGTATTTGGGTATGTAGAACTTTACACCGTATAGCTTTTCGGTGGCAGGGAACACGCGGTTGCACAGGGGCAACAGGGTGAGGTTACCAATCATGACAAACTGTTTGATGCCTGAGCCCAGCGACGATAGTATTGATGCGCTGCAGATGCTTTGCAACACCATCCAAATGAGGCCGATGGCGATGTCTTCGCGTGAGGCATTGCTGTTAGCGTTTCCGAATAGCGAGGCGATGGCATCCATGGGTAGGCCTGGCAGCGGACTGGCGCTGATGTCTTTGATGAGCACGTTGATGTGCGAGACGTCGCCCTCTTCAGCCAGTTCGGCCACTTGGCGTATGTCGTCGGTCTTGAGCAGCAGTCGAGATAGACCTTGCAGCGTGCCACCGCCTATGCCTATGCCTCCGATGTGCTTGATGTCGTCGCCATCGCATTTCACGATAGAGGTGCCTGTGCCCATACTCACCACCATCATGCGGTCGAGGTTGGTCTCGAAGCGTGCTCCCAGTCCGTCAGCAATAAACTCTTCGGCCTTCTCGGTGGGCAGTCCGTAGATAGGTTCGTTGATGTAGGCGCTGCCCACGCCCGTTAGCATGACGCGCTCAATGTCTTGCAACTGTATTTTGTTTTCAAACAGAAACTTGCCGAAAGCGCCATACAGCGATGTGATGGGGTCGGTGGCTTTGATGCGTATGGGCGAGAGTATAGTTCCGCCGTTTACGATGCCTACTATCTTTGTTGTGCTGATGCCAACGTCAATACCAATGATGATGCCCATTTTCTTTTTTCGTATTTATGGTTACGGTGTGCAAAGTTACAACTATTATTGGAAGAAACAGATATATTATGTAAGAATGTTACTTTTTGTTTTTTCCATGCATATACCTTTTTTATTGTCCTATATTGGCGCTGCCATCGTTGTAGGTGTAGTGGTTGATGCTCCACTCGGCATCTACTGATATATTGAATGAGGCGCGTGCGCCGTCGGCCGACTCGCCAAAGAATTTGCCTTCATAATAAGAAATGTTGTTGCAGGCGATGGGCACCTTCTTAAAATTGCGCACAAAGATGGCTTTGTCACTGTTGTCGAGTGCCGACACCGTGATAGCGAGCTCTTTACTATCAGCGCGCGGAAAGGTGAACACGTCGTATGAGGCAGAACCCTTATAGGCTTGTGTGGTTACGGTGCGCTTCTCGGTTTGCTTTGAGTTAACGCAACCCTTGCCCGTAAGGGCGTTGAAGGTGCTGCTGCCGCCCGTATAATAAAACTCCATAGTTTTTATCTCGGTGGGGGTGGCATCGTTTGTTTGCAGCCGAAACATGGCCACGGCACGTTTCAGCACCAGCGAGATGTTACACTTGTCGCTCACCTCAATTTCTTGGCAGCAATAAAACGTGTCGGTCAGTTTTCCGCCAAACGTAATCTTGTCGGGCTTGGTCATCACAGGCTTGGTAGTGCCGTTATGTCCAATAACCACGACGGTGTAAGCTCCCTCGTCAAGTTGTAGTGAGGCCTGCCCAAAATTGTCGTCAGATGTGCTTTGCGACACCTCGCCCACCTTGTTCTTGCTATCGTCATACACCGCCAGCACCACATGGCTGCACACGTCTTTCAGTGGTGTGCCCTGTTGTGCTGTGGCGCGCATGGGGGCATGGGCTGTTGTGGGAGCGTCGGCCTCATTGTCATAGTTGGCTGCCTCTACGCCTGTAATGTTAAACCCTATGGCCACGCCATGATTAGTGCTACCGCCCGTGCTGCTACCACCGCTACCTGTGTTGGGTGTGTCGTCGTCGTCAGGGGGTGAGTAGGGGTTGTCGCAAGCCGTGAGTAGTAGGGCTGCGAAGAGGAAAAGAGAGCAGAGACGGCTGAATGAAAACGTGTGCCGATGGTGGCTGGTTAAGAGGTGTGTCATAGATATGAAGAGGTTTTTAGTGGGATGTTGTGGTAGAAGAAGTGGTTGAAGAGGGTGGGGTAGATGAAGCGGCAGATGATGATGTGGATGAGGTTGCTGGCGTGTTAGGATGCTGACGTTCACACTTGATGAGCAGTAGTCCGATGCCCGTCCATACCAGTTCGCGCAGACGTACGATGAGGGCTACGAAGATGCCTGTTGATGCTGTCATGCCCAGTGCGGCTGCCGACATTAAGAATCCGCCTTCACGTCCGCCCAGTTGCAGCGGTATGAAGAACAGCATATTGGCAAATAGTGAGGTGAAGGCCAATATGAGGATGCACTGCACATACGTGATGTGTGGTGTGAGCACCAAGATGGTAAAATATATTTCGGCTGCCGAGCAGACACGGCAGAGCAGTTCGAGCACGACGGCTGTTACCAGTGTGCGCTTATTTTGGTGGTGTAAGGCAGCCACCTGATGGTCGATGGTGAGCAACTGTTCGTGGTGGCTATCAGCAAAAGCCCGAACACGTTTGCCCACCCATGGTAGGTGCGACAGCCATGTTGCCAGGCGCAGCGCTATGCCCTTTTTATAGCCCACCATAAAGAACCACAAGCCTGCCAGGCAGAATAGCGTTGAGGCTGCTGCTACGCTGACGGTAGCCCCTGTATGTCGGCCCCATACAACGAAGAGCATGATAGAGAGCAACCAAAACCAAAAGTGGCTGAAGATGTGGGTCATTACATACAGTATGACTGATGACGAGGCCCTTTCAGTACCGATAAGTGGCGAAAGCGACATGATGCGATAAGGCTCGCCACCCATCAGTCCGCCAGGCGTGGCATAGTTGAGAGCGAAGCCCGACACCGTAATCTTATACAGCCATGCCCTCGGCACCTTTACCCTTCCGCCCGCTTGTATGATGACATACCATGCAGCCGTGTTAAAGATGTATAGCAGCGCCCACAGGGCCAGCACCGCCGCAAATCAATAGCCAGCATGGCTTACAGCGGTGCACACCTCGGCTAAGTTGAGCTGTGCCACCATGATGGCCAGCACCGCTATGCCGAAGATGAAGAAACCGTTTTGGTATTTCTTGCTCATTACTCGGCGTTATCGCTCTTTGCTGCGTCGCGCACCTTTCCGTCGCGTGCGGGCTTAAAGGCGCCATCATGTTTCTTGGGTATGGCAAAACGCACCTTTTCGCTCTCGTCGCGTCGCTCGTGGTAGAGCTTGGGCAGCGGGTCCTCCATGGGCTCGTCATATTCGGCACGATGGCGGAAGATGTCGATAGCATTGAAAATGGCGTGGCGAAAGCTCCGTTCGTCAGCCATACCCTGTCCTGCCTGTGCATATTGTGGCGTCATCATAGGTGCGGTGCACACCAAGGGCAGACCAGCAATATAGCATACGCCTTCGTAGGGCATGAGCGAGCGGAAGGGCACGGTGCCCTGGTCGTCGTACATGGCCAAGATGGTGTCGAAGGCATCATAATAGTCAGAGCCAAAGAAGTCTTCAGCAGGGTAGGGGCCAAAGGCGTTCACACCGTCGGCCTCCAGCTGTGCGATGGCTGGTGCAATGATGTTTTTCTCTTCGTCGCCCCTGCCGTCGCTGTTTAGTGCCAGCAGGGCTATACGTGGGTTTGACAGGCGGAAGTCGCGGCGCTGACTCTTATCCAGCGCTTTCACCATGTTAACGATAGCCTCGGTTGAAAGCTTCGCGGGCACGTCTTTAATATCGGCCCCCGATGCTTGTACGGCCACATTCATGCGGTCAGACAGCATCATGGTAAAGGCTTTGCAGCCATCGCCTACACAGGTTTCAATGTAGTTGGGCAATCCCAAGAAAGGGAATTTGTCGTCGTGAATATTCTCGGTGCTCAGCGGGCACGATACCAGCACATCGAAGGCACCATCGCGAAAGTCGGTCATAGCGCGGTCAAGGGCGCGTAGAGCCGCCATACCCGATTCGGGTGTCGGGGTGCCGAGGTCTACCTTTACGTCATCGTCAAAGCAGGGCAGCAAGTTAAGTTTTCCCTCATGCGCTTCATGTGCCTCGTTTATGATTGTAAAGTTGGCCTGTATGTCGAGCGCCTTTCGGTGGTAGGCAGCTATCTTGGGCGACCCATAAACGATGGGTGTACATAGCTCCAGCATTTCGGGCTCGGCAAAGGTTTTAAAGATGAGTTCGTATCCGACGCCGTTAGTGTCGCCGTGCGTGATGGCTACGCGTATTTTTCTGTTTTCCATAACAATAAAAAGTGATATTTATGTTGTCTCTTTAGGCGTGTTTGTCGGCATCAGTCTTGTTCGTTCTGATGTCGGGTTAGTTCAATGGTCTTGGCCGTGCTTAGCAGTCCGCAGGCAGCAAAAATGTCTTGGCCACGGCTGGCACGTATGGTGGTAAACACGCCATGATTGGTAAGATAGTCGCGAAAACTTTCCATCTTCTTCTCGTCGGCGCCATGTAGGTCGATGCCTGGTATCTGGTGGAACCTAATGAGGTTGACGCGACACTCCAGTCCGCTCACTAGCTTCACAATCTCCTTGGCATGGGTGGTACTGTCGTTCACACCGCCAAACACGATATATTCAAACGAGAGGCGGCGCTGATGGGTGAAGTCGTAGTTGCGCAACAGGTCGATGACGCTGGTTATCGACATTCCTTTCTCTGCAGGCATCAGTTGAGCACGTTGCTCAGGAATGGCCGAGTGCATACTGATGGCTACGTGGCAGTCGCTCTCATCAAGAAAGCGCTGCAATTTGTTCTTCACGCCCACGCTGCTCACTGTAATACGCTTAGGGCTCCAGGCATAGCCATAGTTTGAGGTCATCACCTCGGTGGCGCGCAGCACATTGTCGAGGTTATCCATAGGCTCGCCTTGCCCCATAAACACGATGTTTGTAAGGCGGTCTCGTTCGGGCAACGAATATATTTGGTTCAGTATGTCGGTGGCTGTGAGGCTTCCCTCAAAGCCCTGCTTTCCTGTTTGGCAGAACAGGCAGTTCATCTTGCATCCCACCTGCGACGATACGCACAGCGTGGCACGATCTTTCTCTGGTATAAACACTGTTTCAACGTGTTTGCCCGTAGCCGTGGGAAAGAGATATTTTATGGTGCCGTCTTTCGAGCGTTGGCAGTCGATGGGAGGCATACAGCCAATAGTGTATGCTGCGGCCAACTTCTCGCGGTTGGCTTTCGACAGGTTTGTCATCTCGTCGATGCTGGTCACGTGTTGCGTGTAGAGCCATTTGGCCATCTGTGCGCCTGTAAAAGCGGGCATACCCAGCTGTCGGGCCACCTCTTTCAGTTCGGCAAGCGACATTCCTAACAACGGTTGCTTTATATCTGGCATGTTCTTTTGTTTTTTGTGTATTTGGCTACAAATTTAAATAAAAAACTTGAAATAGTGGCACGTTGCGCCAAAAAACATAGAGACACAGGCGCTTGGGGGCTTGCACATACAATATTTTTTTTGACTTTTCTCTCTCTTTGCTCATTTCAAATTATTTCATAGTTTAGATTAATTATATACTTTGTTTTTTTTGTTAGTGTAGATGAAACTACTTCTATCATAGTACAAATCCATCTTTATACGCAATATCGGAAAGAATATTTGAACAATTTCAGAGATAGCAAGTTTTCGTCTTTTTGGTGTCTTGTATTGCATGGTGGATAGATTTACAACTCATGTCAATTAATCGCTTTGGTTGTGATTTGCTCAAAATTCATTACCTTTGTGGTAGAAATGACAACAGTTGTAAGCCATTGTGGTCATACACAGAGGTTGTGATTTGCTCAAAATTCATTACCTTTGTGGTAGAAATGACAACGTTTATGCGTGACTGGGCGGATGCTTCTGAGTTGTGATTTGCTCAAAATTCATTACCTTTGTGGTAGAAATGACAACCATCTTCTTTCGGTGACGCAGTACGTCTGGTTGTGATTTGCTCAAAATTCATTACCTTTGTGGTAGAAATGACAACACGAAGCACAGGTAAACTCTCGGGACGATGTTGTGATTTGCTCAAAATTCATTACCTTTGTGGTAGAAATGACAACACGGCCTACTGGATAGCGCTACGGCGAAGTGTTGTGATTTGCTCAAAATTCATTACCTTTGTGGTAGAAATGACAACGAAGCATCAGCCGCAACCTCATGCCCAGCAGTTGTGATTTGCTCAAAATTCATTACCTTTGTGGTAGAAATGACAACTTCTATAAACGTTGGTTAGCTTGCCAACGCGTTGTGATTTGCTCAAAATTCATTACCTTTGTGGTAGAAATGACAACTCAACGGTAACACGTGAGTTATCAAACATAGTTGTGATTTGCTCAAAATTCATTACCTTTGTGGTAGAAATGACAACTCATTATTAATAGTCTGTAAATCAGAAAGAGTTGTGATTTGCTCAAAATTCATTACCTTTGTGGTAGAAATGACAACCGACGAAGAACACAATAAGGTATATTTACCGTTGTGATTTGCTCAAAATTCATTACCTTTGTGGTAGAAATGACAACTGATGCGCTCGGTTTTGAACTTTCCCCGCGGTTGTGATTTGCTCAAAATTCATTACCTTTGTGGTAGAAATGACAACTCAAAATCTTGTCGAGATAATAGGGCGAGGTTGTGATTTGCTCAAAATTCATTACCTTTGTGGTAGAAATGACAACCTTAAAGCCACTAAGGCGAGGCACAAAACCGTTGTGATTTGCTCAAAATTCATTACCTTTGTGGTAGAAATGACAACAATGGCTATTGACAACAGGAGCACGAGGAAGTTGTGATTTGCTCAAAATTCATTACCTTTGTGGTAGAAATGACAACTGTATTATCGGCTAGGTCGAGACTATAACCGTTGTGATTTGCTCAAAATTCATTACCTTTGTGGTAGAAATGACAACTTTATTGCCAAAGATAGAACCAAGTATGGAGTTGTGATTTGCTCAAAATTCATTACCTTTGTGGTAGAAATGACAACAATGTTGTTAATATTAACATCAAAATGGAAGTTGTGATTTGCTCAAAATTCATTACCTTTGTGGTAGAAATGACAACGAAAGTCGCGTAGGTTGTCGTCAGTGATGTGTTGTGATTTGCTCAAAATTCATTACCTTTGTGGTAGAAATGACAACCGCATATAGCGAGGATGCAAAGAGCGATTAGTTGTGATTTGCTCAAAATTCATTACCTTTGTGGTAGAAATGACAACGAAGCGCGCGAAGCTTCGGCAGAAGCAAGGGTTGTGATTTGCTCAAAATTCATTACCTTTGTGGTAGAAATGACAACTTATATTAAATTCACGTAAGCGTATCCGCGATGCTAGTATATACACGTCAA
>OHUE01001281.1_pt1 | contig 10967 bp, 8 predicted proteins | sample 1579111 | NCBI WGS metagenome assembly OHUE01 (sample SAMEA3879524, study PRJEB24766) | human gut metagenome | biome: human-associated habitat; feature: feces | place: USA | collected 1985/1987 | reverse complement strand
TCTCAAGTTTCTGTGTAAAGTGTCATGTAAGCATTGATCTTATCCTGCTCCATGCCCTTTGCCCAGAAACGCTCACGGCTTCTTCTTACATACCAGTTACTCATCTCATCTACAAACTCCTGAAGAGCTCTTGCGCTTTCCGGGATCTTGTAGTTTGCAAGGCAGTCATCGACAGTCTTCACTACAGAATTCAGCTTGCTTAACAGCCATTTATCCATAACAGGAAGATTGTCATAATCTAAAGTATATTTTGTCGGGTCGAAATTGTCAATATTTGCATAAAGAACAAAGAATGCGTAGGTATTCCACAGAGTACCCATGAATTTACGCTGTCCTTCCTGCACTGCCTTGCCATGGAAACGGTTAGGCAGCCATGGTGCGGAGTTGATGTAGAAGTACCAGCGGATCGCATCTGCGCCGTAAGTAGCAAGTGCATCAAACGGATCAACCGCATTGCCCTTTGACTTACTCATCTTGCCATCACCCTGAAGAAGCCATGGATGACCGAATATCTGCTTAGGCAGCGGAAGTCCGAGTGCCATAAGCATAATCGGCCAGTAGATTGTATGGAATCTTAAGATATCCTTACCGATAAGGTGAAGGTCGGCAGGCCAGTATTTGTTAAAGTTCTCGTCTGAGTTGCCGTCTACGTCATAGCCAAGACCTGTGATGTAGTTGGTAAGGGCATCAAGCCATACATATACAACATGCTTATCATCAAAATCAACCGGAATACCCCACTTAAAAGATGTTCTTGATACACAGAGATCCTGAAGTCCTGCCTTGATAAAGTTATTCATCATCTCATTCTTACGTGACTCAGGCTGGATGAATTCAGGGTGGGACTCAATATGCTCAATAAGCTTATTGGTATATTTGCCAAGCTTAAGGAAGTAAGCCTCCTCCCTGGCAGGCTGGCATGGTCTGCCGCAGTCAGGGCATTTGCCGTCAACAAGCTGTGAAGCTGTGAAGAATGATTCACAAGGTGTACAGTACATACCCTCATAGAAGCCCTTGTAAATGTCTCCCTGATCATACAGCTTCTTGAAAATCTTCTGAACCTGCTTCTCATGATACTTGTCTGTTGTTCTGATAAACTTGTTATATGATGTATCCATAAGATCCCAGATTCTCTTAATCTCACCTGATACATTGTCTACAAATTCCTGTGGGCTGATTCCTGCTTCTTCTGCCTTCAGCTCAATCTTCTGTCCGTGCTCATCTGTTCCTGTCTGGAAGAACACATCATAGCCCTGCTGTCTCTTATATCTTGCGATACTGTCTGCAAGCACTATCTCATATGTGTTGCCGATGTGCGGCTTGCCTGATGTATAGGCAATCGCTGTAGTGATGTAATATTTCTTCTTGTCTTCCATTGTCTGCTTCCTCTCTTCTGCTCTTTTAGATGCTGAAATTTTAAATACTAAAAAGCGCCCTCCGTCATCCTCAGGCAACTCTTGTTACTGATTATTGACAGGAAGGCGCATAATCAACGCTGTACCACTTCCATTCGCCGCACAGGAACACTCTGAATTGCTTTGTAAATGCTTACAGCCGATTATCTCATTCCCGTTAAAGCCTCATGTCCGATATAACAGTCGGTCCTGTCGCAGCCTTGCAGCTTATCTGTTCGGTGCGCCACTCCGGAGCCATCTTCGTCACCATCCGAATCATCCGCTTGCAGCAGACGCGGAATTCTCTGTAGATTCTTCACTGTGATTACTCTTTCCTTCATAGTGTTTGGTTATTAAATTATTAATATAATTCCGGGGCAGATGCACCCAGCTATGATAAATATTACTATATTAATATTACAAATGTCAAGTAGCAGCATCCCCTAAGCCTGCGTCTTGTCCTGCATCCGAATCAGTACCAGGGTCCGGGCCTGTATCTTCCTCAATCTTTGGAAGCTCTCCCTGCGCCTGTGTATTATCTGCCACACCCTCCGGGTCATACTCTCCACCCTCTTTATCCCAGAGTGAATCGTATTCCTTGCGCTTTTCCTTAAGTGCCGCCATAATCATCTGTGCCTGCTTTGCCTTGCCATACATCTTATCATCATATTCCATGACCTTTTTCTCATCAGAATATGGCACCTTATCGCCCGCGCACATTCTTGCAACCGTTGTCATTATCTTGGCTATTGTTGCCCCAAGTCCCGTCTCCGGATCTGCGAGTGCCTTGGCATTCTCTGCATCAGAAGCCGCACACCACTGCTCCTTCAGTCCGTCAAGTGCATTCTCATATTTGTCAAAATCCTCTGATGCCTTGTCATATGAAAGCTGGAGCTGCGCCGCCTTCTGCGTCCATTCGTCATTTCCTGTGCGTTCTGCTTTATCCCTGGCATTCTTAAGCTGCTTATAGATATCCTTCTTTTTATCCTGTAACTGGTTTCTGTATGCCTGATATTTCGGTATTGCCTCTCCTAACTTCATAGCTTCTCCTTTCTGCTGACGTTCATCAAATCATCTTATCAAGTTCCCTGTCTACATTTGCATTTCTCTTAAATTCAGGTTTGTCAATAATGTTACCGCCTGCCATTACACAATCTACATTTCTCAAAGCACACAGATTATCAAGCGGATTATCCTGTGTCACAATAAGCTCCGCCTTCATTCCCGGTGCTACAGTTCCCGTAATATCACCAATTCCGGCAAGTCCTGCATTGACCTGTGTTGCAGTATGCAGTGCAAATGCATTCGACACGCCTGCATATCTGCTGAAGTAATACAGCTCTCTCCAGAAATCATACTGCGTAATATACGGACAGCCAACATCATTACCCAGTGCAACAGGTATTCCGTTGGCAATCGCCGCTTTGGAACATTCCACGATTCCCTCAAATACAATATTGCCATTGAACTGTTCTACCTCTGATGCATGCGATATGCTCCTGTCAAACAGTGCATACGGAAGAGCCGGTGATATTGTTGTTGTAAGAAATGCATTTTTCTCTTTGAAAAGGCTTATTATCTCCTCATCCGGCCTGGCACCATGCTCTATTGAATCTACCCCGTTAGCAAGCGCAGCTCTGACACCTTCCGTTGACTCAACATGTGCCGCAACCTTATATCCAAGCTTATGTGCTCTCCCGCACACAGCATTTATCATATCCGGCTGCATCTTAAGCTCTCCCGGAACGCCCTTTGCCTTGGCATCAAGGACACCGCCCGTAATCATCAGCTTTATAATATCAACCTTCTGCTTCGCTGCCCTGTCAACCTGTGCAAGTGCTTCATCAATCGTTGTAGCCGCTATCGCCACCGACCCTGCCATATGACCTCCCGGCACGGATATTCCTTCATTAGCCGCAATAATTCTCGGCCCGATACATCTGCCGTTTTCTATATCTGTCCTGCATCTTGTATCAAAATCCGCCAGCCCGCCTACAGTTCTTATCGTTGTAACACCGGACAGAAGTTCAAGCTTTGCAAAGCCCTTGACCATATTGTAGGCAATCCTTCTTGTAAGCGCCGTGCTCATTATCTTTCCTACAAGTGCCGCGTTGTCACGCTGCTTTTTCTGTGGCTTTCCATTGCCGGCAAGATGCACATGCATATTGATAAGCCCCGGCATAACATATCTTCCGTTAAGGTCATATACCTCATATGACTGCTTCGTATCTGAGCTTTCCCACTCATCTCTGTCTGTTATTGCTTTAATCGTATCGCCATCGATAAGAATAACCTTATCCGCAGCAGGCTCCATATTCTCTGACCCGTCCAGTATATATCCGTTGATCAGTGCCAGTCTGTTAATTTTGTTTATCTTCATTGTATCTCTCCCTCTTTTATCCGGACTTTCCTATTAATTATTTCTATTGTTATAATGATACCACATCACTGATTGCATATCCAGTTAATGTATATTAATATACTATATATACATATTTCACATCTAATAAGGGGGATTACCAATTGAACAATAAAAGAGATAAAGCATATATGAAGCGGCGTTTCTCTGCCGTTTTTCTTGCGGTTATTATGTGCTTTGGCATTGCAGGATGCAGCTTTGGTCCGTGGCACGGTACCGGCAGTGACGGTTCTAATCAGGAAGGAAGCGCTGAACAGACCGTCAGGACATATGCAGAGAAAGACCTTGAGGCATTTAATGAATTCACACTTGATGTCTTTTGTGATGCAGTATCACAGGATACACTGACTCTTCACTGCATGGTTAAAAATCCTGAGAATTACGGCATAGAACATACTGCTGCCACGCTTGGCACAATTGATATCAATTCACTTGATAATACATCTGATATTACAGACTGCCTGAATCGTCTTAATACCTTCCGCTACGAAGAATTGTCACAGAAGCAGCAGCTCACATATGACATCATGAAGAATTATCTCACAACTGAGCTTGAATACAGCGACCTGTATATGTACTCGGCCTCTCTCACTCCATATAGTGGAATTACGGTTATGCTTCCCACACTGCTTGCCGAATATGAATTTTATTCCAAAGCCGATGTTGACGATTACATTGCCCTTCTCAATGACACCGGGAGATATTTCTCTGATATTATGGAATTTGAACGGCTCCGCTCTGAAAAAGGGCTCTTTATGGAGGATTATATAGCCGATGAACTCATAGGACAGTGCCGGACATTTATAGATAAAAACAGCAGTGAGGATTCATTTCTCATAACAGCATTTGCAAGCCGTCTTAATGATGTCAGCCAACTTACGGATACTGAAAGAAATGCGTATATCGAAGCAAACCGCAAAGCTGTCATATCATCGGTTCTGCCCGCTTATCAGGATATTATTGACGGTATTGCGTCTCTCAAAGGAACCAATCGTTATCAGGGAGGTCTGTGCAATTATCCCGACGGACGCAAGTACTATGAGTATCTTGTAAAGAGCGACCTTGGATGGTCTAAGTCAATGAATGATCTTGATGAGCTTCTTGATCAGTATATTACGTCCGCTTACCTGTCGCTCCAGGCAGTACTTGCAAAGGATCCGTCTGTCGCAGACCGGCTTGACCATTTTTCTTTTACACTCACTGATCCGGAAGAGATTGTAAATGATCTTCACAGCAAGCTTACGGACGAATTTCCGGCGGCACCGGAGGTTGAATACTCCATCAGGGACATCGACAAATCCCTTGAGGAGAATGCCAACCCTGCAATGTACATAATCCCGCAGATTGATAACTACACAGGCAATGTTATTCTTATCAACCGCTATCAGGCTGATTATGCCACTATTTATCCTATGCTTGCACATGAGGGATATCCGGGACACATGTACCAGACAACGTATTTTGCAGCAACAAACCCAGACCCTGTACGAAGGATTCTCCAGACAGGCGGCTATTCCGAAGGCTGGGCTTCATATGTTGAGATGCTTTCTTACATGTACGATGACAAATCATCATCTGACAGTATATACCAGCTTCTTAAGGATAACGAGACAATAACTCTTGCACTGTATTCAAAGATGGATATGGGAGTCAATTATTACGGCTGGACCAAAGACCGCTTAAGAATATACCTTCAGGACTGGGGTGTTGCTGACGGTATGGATATTGACCGTCTCTATGGATATCTTTGCGCTGAGCCTGCCTCCTACCCTAAGTATTCGCTTGGATGCTTTGCTTTTATGGACCTGCGTGTCAATGCGCAGGCTTCTCTCGGCGAACGCTTTGATGCGGTTGAGTTCCACAGATTTCTTATGGATCTGGGGCCTGCCCCTTTTGATATTGTGTATGAACGCTTTGACAGATGGCTGGCTTCACAGACGGACAAAAGCTAGATAAAAAGAACGCATTCACAGACACCTCTAAGGCTCTGGAATGCGTTTTTCTCTGTTTTATTCAAAATATGCAACCGGATCTACAGGCTTGTCATCAACCGTCAGTTTGAAGTAAAGATTAGCGCCTTCCTCAGTGTAATATCTGGTCGGCTCAGCCACCTTTCCTATAACATCCCCGGCAACTACTGTCATACCCTTCTTAAGCTTAACGTCATCAAGCAGTCCGTATGTTGTAACGTAATTGTTGCCAATTGCTATAGATACTGTTGTTCCTGTCTCATCACTTACATTGATTGCATTAACAACTCCGGATGCCGCAGCAATTACCTCCGTACCTGCAGATGCTGCGATATTCACGGCAGGATTAACCTTATAAAGCCCCAATGTCTTGTAATATATTGTGCTGTCCATGCTGTATTTCATAATGACTTCGCCATTGACCGGACGCTTAAGCGTGTCATTCTCACCAAACGAATACTTAGCTGCTATATTGTCCGCTGAATTGGCTGCAACTCCATTATTTCCCTGATGCGCGGTATCCGGACCGGACGTATCCGTGTCACTTGCTTTTGTCGGGATATCAGATTTTTCCTGCATATCTGACTTCACATCACCGGCAGCCTTTGTTAGTGTATCGGCCTGGTCTGTTATCGTTATGCTTCTGGTATAATCTGTCACGCTGTCCTTTAGTGTATTTTCCTCCGCTTTTGCCTGCTCTATTTTCGTCTCATTCAGGTCTACAATATTAGATGAACCTTTCTTTGCACGCCCCGCTACTGATATTACTCCCACAGCGAGCGCACATACAAGTGCTCCCGTTATAATGAATGACATCATCTTTTCCGGACTTCTCTTCTTTATTTTCTTCATATTAACCCTCCATTCCTGCCGCAAATCACTGCTGATGTTAATATGTTTTCCATAAATCCGGATTTTATACATTTACAGATTCTCTATTGATATCCCATTAAAAAAATATTTTAAAATTTCATCGTATCCACTGCCCTGACGTGCCATCACCGCCGCCTGGTTAATGCTGAGTCCGTATCCGCTGCCGCTTCCACGGACGGTAATTCTTATATCACCCGAAGCATTGCCTGCTCCCAATGTATTCCGGCTTACATCCTCAATAAAAAAACACGGAGATGCAAGGCCAAGTGCATCCGCAAATTCTTCTCCGCTTATTACAATATTACCAACCTTTATTCTGTTTACGTAATCTGACCGGTCACGTTCTACAATCTGGACAGTCTCAAGCGGTGCATCTTTGCTGAGACCTGAAGATGCCGCCTCTGTAACTGGCGCAAATTTCTTTGAACACAGCTTTACAAAATCCTGATTGCTTATATATTTTATACTTATATACTGCTCTGTACTGCTGTCATCCGGGCACTCTGCCTGCTTAAGCCATGGCATCGCCCCATCAGACATACTCCTCGTCCTGCCTGCTGTAATGTATGTATAAGGACAGTCTATCAGCTCATTGTTGCAGCGCATAACAAGCTGTGATACAGCTGCAGTGCAGTCCTCTATGAGTGATTCGTTGGCTTCATAATCTCCCTGCCACAGCTTCATGCGTTCCTTTTTGGAAATATATGTCATTGCAAGCTCATCATCATCAACACTGAAACTGTCTTTCATTGCCCTGTATATCTGCGTTCTTATCATAACTGCCTGCGTCTTGATAAGCTCAGGCTCACTGCCGTATTCAAGTCTTGACGCAAGCACACCGGCTATATAATCATCGACACCAATATCCGTGACGCTTTTTCCGGCATCAATTCTGACACGGCCATTCCGGCCTATATCAGCTTCCTGCGACGGCTGCCTTACTCCGGTAAGCATTAACGTAAAAAAGCCCGGAATAACGAAGCACACTATTGTAACCAAAAGTGCTTTCTTCATTATTCCAAGCTCTATTCTTCTTCCATGCATTGCTCCACCTCCTGTTAAAAGGTATGAGCACTTATGGACATGTATGACTGTTTAATTAATCTTCATCAGAAACTTCAACCTTAACCTTGTCGAGCTTCCAGATATCCCTTACATACTCCTCAATAGTACGGTCTGATGAGAACTTGCCGGCACATGCCACATTAAGCATAGCTGACTTAGCCCAGCCCTTCTCATCCTTATACTTATCAAGCATCTTCCTGTGTGCATCCGCATATGCACGGAAATCCTTAAGTATAAAGTATGTGTCAGCTCTTCTTCCGCCATCATTGTGAAGAAGAGAATTGTAGATATCTCTGAACATCTCAGGATTCTCTCTGCAGTATTCACCATTAATGAGCTGCATAAGAACTGTTCTGACATCCTGGTCATTGTTGAATATCTCCATCGGATCATATCCGCCTTCATTCTCGTAACGGATAACTTCATCTGATGTAAGTCCGAAGATAACAGCATTATCTTCTCCGACTTCCTGGACTATCTCAACATTGGCACCATCCATCGTTCCGAGCGTAAGCGCACCATTAAGCATGAACTTCATGTTACCTGTACCGGAAGCTTCCTTGGATGCAGTTGATATCTGCTCGCTCACATCTGCTGCCGCAAATATAATCTCAGCGTTAGATACACGGTAATTCTCTATGAATACAACCTTAAGCCTGCCCTTGATTGCAGGGTCATTATTAACGACATCCGCAACATTATTGATAAGCTTAATGGTAAGCTTTGCTATCTTATATCCGGCAGCCGCCTTGGCTCCGAATATAAATGTCTGTGCAGGTATATCAAGATCAGGATTAGCTTTAAGCTGGTTATACAGATACATTACATGAAGTATATTAAGAAGCTGTCTCTTATACTCATGAAGTCTCTTAACCTGTACATCGAATACTGAACGGGGATCAACTTCAACTCCATTGTTCTCCTTAATGTACTTGGCAAGTCTTAACTTATTCTGATACTTAATCTGCATAAACTCACGCTGGCACTTCTCATCATCAACATATACCTTGAGCCTGCTAAGATGTGACAGGTCTGTTATCCAGTCATCACCAATCTTGCCTGTTATCCAGTCTGCAAGAAGCGGATTACCGTGAAGAAGGAATCTTCTCTGTGTAATACCATTAGTCTTGTTGTTGAACTTCTCAGGGAACATCTCGTAGAAGTCCTTGAGTTCCTGCTTCTCAAGAATCTCTGTGTGAAGCTTGGCAACACCGTTAACAGAGAATCCTGCCACAATTGCAAGGTTGGCCATCTTAACCTGGCCATCATATATAACAGCCATCTTGCGGATCTTATCCTGATTGCCCGGATACTTAACCTTCAGTTCCTCAACAAATCTGCGGTTGATCTCTTCGACAATCTGATATACTCTCGGAAGAAGTCTTGAGAACAGCTCGATAGGCCACTTCTCAAGCGCCTCAGCCATAATTGTATGGTTAGTATATGCACAGCAGTGTGTAGTTACTTCCCATGCCTCTTCCCAGTTAAGTCCTTCCTCATCCATGAGAATTCTCATGAGTTCGGCAACCGTAACTGTAGGATGTGTATCGTTAAGCTGGAATACATACTTCTCGTGGAACTTTCTTATATCGCTGTTAGTCTTCTTATACTTGGCAATTGCTCTCTGTATACTTGCTGATACGAAGAAATACTGCTGCTTTAATCTGAGTTCCTTACCTGCATAATGGTTATCGTTAGGATAAAGAACCTCAACAATATTCTTGGCAAGATTCTCCTGCTCAATAGCCTTGTGATAATCGCCCTTATTGAATGATTCAAGGTTAAATGTATTAACAGGTTCTGCATCCCATATGATAAGTGTATTAACAACATTGTTGCCATATCCTACAACCGGCATATCATAAGGAACAGCTATTACTGAGCGGTAATCTTCCTGAACGAACTTATCTCTTCCGTCCTCATCCTTATAGCATCTTACATATCCGCCAAACTTGACTTCATAAGAATACTCAGGTCTCTTAATCTCAAACGGGTTACCGTCCTTAAGCCAGTTATCAGGCACTTCTATCTGATAACCGTCCTTAATCTGCTGCTTGAACATACCATATCTGTATCTTATTCCACAGCCGTATGCAGGATATCCAAGTGTGGCAAGTGAATCAAGAAAACATGCTGCCAGTCTTCCAAGACCACCATTACCAAGAGCCGCATCCGGTTCCTGATCCTCTATTACGTTAAGGTCAAGCCCCATCTCATCAAGAGCCTCTTTGATATCTTTGTAAACTGTAAGATTGATCATATTATTGCCAAGGGCACGGCCCATAAGGAACTCCATTGACATATACACTACAGTTCTGACATCTTCCTTCTCGTATGTCTTCTGGGTTGCAAGCCATCTGTCCATTATGATGTCCTTGACAGAATAGCTCACTGCCTGGAATATCTGCTGCTTATCAGCTTCATCAACCGTCTTTCTGTATAAAACCTTCAGATTATCGGCAACACTCTTCTTAAATTCATCCTTGTCAAACTTTACTCCCATATTGTCTCCTTTTTCACAAGTAAATATTTACGAAAGCTTTTCAACTCCCATTGTAACACTTTCGCCGTTAATATTCCACTCTTTTGTGAATCCTTTAACAGAGTCATAACCCACCTCATCAGCAAGTACTTCTGACTTGATGAGGTCTTCATTCTTTCTTACGATTTCCTCAAGCTTATCGTTGCCCTCAAGATATACTGCAATCTTATCCATTACCTCGAATCCGGCTTCCTTACGCATCTGCTGAACCTTGCTTATTATCTCACGTACAAATCCTTCTTCAACAAGCTCAGGTGTAAGTGTTGTCTCAAGTACTACGGTTATCTGTGCATAGCTGTCTGCAACATATCCTTCAGTCTGTGCCATATCAATAAGCAGGTCATCCTTCTCAAGGTCTATCTCCTGTCCTGCAACATTAAGCTTAAGATATCCGAGATTATTAAGCTGTTCCATTGCTGCGTTACCATCAAGCTCAGCAAGTGCCTTTCTTATATCATTAAGAATCTTTCCATACTTTGGTCCGAGTGTCTTGAGCTGTGGTTTAAATGTATATGAAGTATATGCACGGACATCATCCTTGAATTCCACATTCTTAACATTAAGCTCATCCTTGATGATATCAACGTAGAACCCGCCAAGTGTCCAAGGTGCCTTGATAAACATGTTGCCGATTGGCTGACGGTTCTTGATATTGGCTGCATTACGGCATGCACGTCCGATAACAACAACATTCATAACGTCTT
>OHUE01001278.1_pt1 | contig 10981 bp, 9 predicted proteins | sample 1579111 | NCBI WGS metagenome assembly OHUE01 (sample SAMEA3879524, study PRJEB24766) | human gut metagenome | biome: human-associated habitat; feature: feces | place: USA | collected 1985/1987 | reverse complement strand
AAGTTATATAAACTTAAATATCAGAGAGTTATAAATTATTCAGTAAACACTAATTGGTATTATGAGTAGTATTATGTTATAGCCTGATTAGTCAAAAAATAGTTTGATGGTTTGAATTAGATTGATTACTCCTGGCGGTTCGATGCAGCGTATGCATTGAACCGCCTTTTTTAGCATGCTCGGCATGAGCATTGTCTAACGGGTGCAAGTTCCGAGTTTACGAAAGAAGTGGAGTAAAGCTTGCCGTGAAAAATCAGCAGAGGTCCATCGTACCCAAGGCACGTGCGCCAATAGGCAAGGATTGAATTGAGCAGTGCAAAAGTAAATGAATGTTTCCTTGTACGACTTTTAGTCAGATGTTCGAAAGAAACACTCTATTCAAAACAATAGAACTGAATCCGACAATAGAATAGAAGTGACGTATCTCACAGGGACCACAGAAAACAGCTTGCCATACACCGTGAGGTGTAAAAACACAAACCACCGTATGCGAATCCGCATTTACGATGGTGTTGGAGATAGTTAAATGTGAAAGTAGGAGGTAAATGCTTTTTATGACTAACATTAACCTCCTACCCGATTAGAACCTACGTAAAGCAAGGGACAGTGGACTGTTGGGTAAGACGTGGGTCAGCGGCCCCCGAACAATGCAGCCTCCGAGCTTTGAGCCCCGAAAACCCTAACTGTATACCCCTTTTGTTCTTCCGCTTGAGAAAAAGTAAAGATAAAAAAGGCAGCATGTGCTTGCCAGACGCATCCTACCTTTTTAATGTGGGTTTTATGTCAAGGCCAACTGTGTGACTGCATGAACTATAGGAGAAAAACCTCGTTGTGCCAGCTTGCTAATCTGCTTCCCAATAATTAGCGGTATCATCCTCGGCGTGGTCAGGGATTTCTTCATCAGGTTTACCAATGCTTATTCGTCCTGACATAGCAATCATTGAAATTGTCTCTATTTTGACTGTAATAGTTCTGGGGTGTTCATATTTTTTCTTTTCCATTGTATATTGATATTTTGTGTTAGATAATAGCTCTATTTAATCAAGATTTTTTTCGATGTCCCATCGGCCATCCGCATAATGTTGATGCCCTTTCGGGGTTCTGAGAGGCAATGCCCGTTAAGGTCATAATACCTTACATTGGGGCTGTTAAGGCTGTCAATGATGGAAGAAATATCTGTTGTGTTGCTCCCATCAACAGTTGATAGTTTGTTTACTTTGTTAGGCAATGTGCCTTCGAACCATGCGTGGTATGCGGAGACGAAAACATGCCCACTTTGTTTATTATGGAGTTCGTCAATACTCCAGATTTTATCCTTTGCAAGAAAATAAACCCCTTTATAGAAATCAAGTGTTTTGTATGTCCCGCGAAAAGTTATTCCGTCCACAGTGTAATCATTGATGGCTGCAGTTGCTATAACGTCATGAGCTTTATAGATTATTTCTTTTTCATCGGGTGAGTGCTTGACAAAACAAGGAGTACCAGCACTTATTTTATCGGTTATTTGTTGCAATACTATCTCTTCAGTGGTAATTTTGTTTAACGCATAAAACTTTTGAGATTCTTCTCCAGTGATGTTGAGGTCAAACGGAAGAACCATCGTGCTCCAATTGTTTATAAAGCCGTATCCAGCGTAATATTTTGCTGATGCAAATTTTATCCTTGCATTGGGGTTTATTACACCACCGCGCAGGAATAAGTTTAGAGTGGTCGTTGGAGGGAATGAATTCTCTATCTCAGGTACTGATTTTAATTGAATTGATTGAAGATCACAGTCGTAAAAAGCATGTTTGCCTATTGACCATAATCCATTACCTAAGTACACATCTTTCAGACTCTTGCAATTTACGAAAGCCTCATCTCCTATAGTATGTGCTTGTATGTTTACCCAACTAAGGCTTGTACAATCCATAAAGGCACCGTTATGTATATCTGCCAAAAGATCACCCAAATCATCAGGATCAGGAAAGATCTCTACTTTCTTCAAATTTGTACAGTTTTTGAATGCTTCATCCGAGACTTTTAATGTCCTAAAAAACACTTGGGTAAGCCCTTCGCAACCAGCAAAAGCTCTTACGCCAATTTCGTCGACAAACTCTGGAGTATTCATGGTGCTTAACTTCTTACAGTCTTTAAATGCTTCCGCTCCTATCAATTTTAGGCGTTCTGGAAAATAAACACGGGTCAAGTTCTCGCATGATTTAAATGCAGAGGAATACACATATGTAATATATTTAGGAAGTGATATTTCCTTCAAACGTTCCAAATACGAAAACATAGACCCACCAATACCAGGAGACATGGTGCCAGAAAATACACATGCAGTTCTTTCTCCACCATTTTTGTCATAGACCGTGAAAGGGTCTATATCGTTGGAAGAAACTGATGCAAATTTGACATCAGTCATGTATAAATATAATAAATTCCCATCAGAAAAATGACCTCTGCTGTCGTAACAACCAGCCATATCCCTAATGAATTTTATGTCATCCACATTCAGTTCACCCTTAAGAACGAGGCTGGTAATTCTATATTTGTCGTAAGCACTAATCATATTTTTCAATGTGCCAGCCTTTTCCACGTTAAGGGATATGGTTGTTGTAATCAGATCCTCGTTATCTGCATGAATTGGGGAAACGCTGTAAAGCAGAATAGCTATTAGGAACAATACATGTCCTTTAAAAATTGTTTTTCTCATATGTTTTTGATTAAATTAAAAATAATTTCGTAAGTTGGTGTGCGAGTTATCGCACCCCGCTTGTGTTTGTTAATCTTTTTCAAAAAGGTGTTTCCGACTTTATAACTTCCACATGGCTGTATTCGGTACCAAGATTCTTCAAAACCTTCTTGATGTTGGCTTTCGTCTTTTCAAAATCAAGTCTGCTCCCTACGACGATGGCTGTTAAAGCCTTTGATGGGAAATATACATCAATATAAGGAACTAATTCGCTTCCACGGGCATAATATCGAATATTTTCTGTGTCCTCAAATGCAGATAAAGTGTTTTTATCCTTAACATTTGGGTTGTAACGCCCTTGCATGATATTGTTACGGACTATAGCATACCTTACCTCTCTCTCACATTGCCAGTCTTCTTGTTTTAGAAAAGCGCAACAGACAGCGATGTTGTCATAATCCTCGTTTTCTGATTCAAAGTATTCGTCCTCATAATCATTCTTCAAATCATCAAGTATAGAAAGGTGGTTGTATTTGTTTGCATACTTGACATTAAGGAGAATATGCCAGTTTCTCTTAATGTTAAATTCATTCAGCAGTTGGGCAGAATCCATCTTCAGCATTTTCCTGTCAAGAACCATACAGATACCATACCCACATTTCCCATAGAGATGCCATAACAGGTGGTCGTCTATCGCCTCAGATAGTGACACTACATATGGAAATTGGTCATAATATCGATGTACTTCTTCTTCAGACAGGCGTTCCTTGTCCTTGATTTTCTCTTTCAATACCTCAAATGACCACTTAAACTCCAAGGAGTCATTCAACATGGTGTAATGTGTGCCTCTAAAATGTAAGCCATCTCTCTGAATGATGTTGAGCATGGCATCAAGGTTTGTGTAATGGCCTAAAGTGTCATTCATAATAGTTATGTTTTTGTTCGCCAGCCAGACCCCGAGGCAGCATTAGTGGTAAGGATTTTTATTGGCTTAACTGACACAGATAAAAAAAGCGTGGGATCTCCCGTTACCCGTCCCACGTTCTGAGGCCTTCGCAATGCCCTGTGTTGTTGAACGAGCAACGTCGAAGCCCACGCCGATATGAATACACTGTCCCCTTTACAGATACGCTACCGCACGACGACACCCTACGTATGGGGCGTCATGAGCCATACCAATAAAAGGGATGTGGCTATACACATCCCGAGGACATCTACCGTTGCAATGTTCGTGACAACACATGAAAGTTGCGAAGTTTCAGAACGTCAAGAACAAAGCGCTGAGTAAACGCCTTTATTATTATAATGTCGTGATACCGATATCTCCCTCCCTGTTAAAGCCCATCGTGCGTCTGCTGTTTGTGTGCGTGTAGGGCAGTACAATGCAAGCTGCGCGATACGGCGTGGGCGAAACCGATACCATTTTCTGCAAAATTAGTGTTTTTCTTTTGAAACACCAACTTTTCGTGTCTGATATTTCATCTGTGTTCTGTTAATTCTAACCATATTTTATGCTATGAAATCGTTATTCCTTATATTTAGCAGACAAAGCTTGTCTGTTGCCCTGTGGTGTGGCTTATCGGTATACGGATGTCATGAGGCTCGTGCAAATGGCATATCTTCTAGTTTACATCCTCCACACAGTAGCCTCCGCAAAGATACACGTCAAGCTATGCCATAACAATCTCGTCACACTTGTAGCCGTTATAAGTCAAACTGCACTTGTTTAAAATCAAAGATAATAACGAGCGAATAAGTAGGTGAGCCTTAGCACCGTTAATCGGGTTCAGATAATATTGTTGTCTTTTTAACAATCTATTTCGCGCTTCGCGCGTTTTCTTGAACATGAATTTCCATGAATTATTCACGAATTATCCAAGTAGGATGGTGGCCTCTGTACCCCGTCTTCCCGCTATTAGAGATGGGCAATAAATATGTGAGGTTATCTATTTAGAAGTGCTGGGTGCTGGAGGACGGGGCGCGGAGGCCACCGTCCTACTTGGTGGAGACATCCGTTTTTAGATAAAAATGAATACTCGCAATAATATATCATTAAATGGTTAAAACACAACAACATTATCTGAGTCTAAACAATTAAGAAAGATAATGTAAGAAGAGAGAGGGAGAAAATTTTAACCTAATACAAACGAAGCGTCCTCGAAGAGGGCGAACATATTTAGCAAAAGCTAATGAGATGATGTTCACCCCCTTCAAGGACGTTTCAATTATTCTTTATTATCGCCCGATCCAACTTTCAGGATTAAGCTTTGCCATATTGTGGCGTAGCTGGAACTGAAGGATGTTGTCGCGTCCTACGGTGCCTAAGGCCTGTCGGGTAGACACTTTCTGTCCGCGGCTCACGCTTACCGACGACAGGTTGCAATATACCGAGATGTAGGAGCCGTGGCGTACCATTACTACCATTGAGCCACTGAAGCCGAACACAGCACTCACCTCGCCATCGTAGATGCTGCGGGCACGAGCGCCTGGCTGACCCAGAATATTAATGCCCTTATTGTCAAGCTTTACACCCTTAAGTCCTTCAACATTATATTGTCCGAAGTGGCTCACCACACGATAGCTGCCCGTGATAGGCATGGGCAGACGGCCACGGTTGGCCTCGAAGCTGCCACTCAGTTTGCGGTCGACCGACGTCATCAACGACATTTCTTGCACATCTTCGCGCACGCTTTCAATTTCTTTCTTGTTGCGACGAGCATCGGCCTCAGCCTTACGCTCGGCAGCCTCACGGTCGGCCTCGGCCTCACGTGCTGCCTGTTCAGCACGTGCACGCTGCTTGGCACTGGCCTGTTCAGCCGCCTCTTTCAGTCGTTGCTCACGCGCCTTTGCCTCGGCTATGCGTCGAGCATTTTCACGCGCCTCGGCTTCGGCCTGTGCCTTCTTGCGAGCCAACTCTACAGCACGCTTACGGGCCGCCTCGGCCTGTGCCTTCTTACGCGCCTCTTCGGCCGCACGCTTTCGCGCCTTCTCTACCTCAATGGCTATTTGGCGGTCAATCTCGGCGTTCAGCTGTTCATCTTTTTTACGTTGCTGAGCGATAACCTGCTGAATGGTTTTCTGCTGTTTCTGCAACGATGCCACCACATTTTTCTGCTCGGTTTGCTGGCCCTCCAGCGCCTTACGCTCCTGCTCGCCCTTCACCAGAAGGTTGCTCTTATGGCCGCGCACAGTTTCCAGTTGGCGGTGCTTCTCGTCTACCTGCGCCTGTTTTGCCTTCACAGCCTCGCCCTGCACACGCTGATAGGCGGCATACTCGCGTACGAAACGCATACGGCGATACATCTGCGAGAAGTCGTGAGCCGAGAGGATAAACATCAGGCGGTCTTGAAATGTATGCTGACGCGTAACGAAGCTCATCGACTTGATGTAGCGAGCCTTACGCTCAGCCAATTGTTTCTCAAGCGTTTCCAGCTGCGCCTTCAAGATATCCATATTGCTTTCAATATGGGTAATATCTTTCTGAATATTGTTGATATTCTTCTGACGCTCGCCTATCTCGGTGTTTATCACCATAAGGTTTTGCAAGCGTTTCTTCACATCGGCCTGATTGGCACGCAACGCCTTTTCCTGCTGTTTTATCTTTTGTTGAATTTGCGAGCGCTGCTTCTGAAGGCCACGAATAGAGGCATTGCTATAAGTATCTTTCTTTGCCGTGGCTTTTTTCCTCGAAGTGGTTTTCTTCTTCGTAGTGGTTTTCTTTGCAGGCGCCTTCTTGCGCGCAGTAGAGGTTTTGCGCGTCTGAGCCGTAGTTTTGGCTTTCGTGCCCGTGCGTTTTTGCTGAGCTGGCATCACCAGCACCGTTAGCGCCAAAAGAGAAAGTAAGAATAATCGTTTCATTTTTATCGGTATCTTTCGTCCGTTTAAAGGGGTGAGAATCATCTGTTTGAGCCGTAAGGCACACATTATTATATAGTATTATATTATTTATATTGTATTGTATAATATAGTATTATATAGTGTGCCTAAGTTTACATCTGCAGCAGTCGGCCCAGCACATCCTCGGCCTCCACCTTTTTATATTTACTGCTCAGCGTGGTTTCAGTGTCCCACTTATCAGTAGTTTTCACCTCGCTCATCTTAATGTTCACCTGCATGGTTTGCTTGTTTTTGGTAGCCGTGGTAGTGAAGGTAAGACTTTGCTGAGCCGGAAACTGCTTCACACCCACCGCTTTAAAGGCCCCATACTTCCAGTTGAGGTCCGACTGCCCATGCTGAGCACTCTTATAGCTTACCAACGCCGAGGCGATACGTCCTGTAGCATCGTCGGCCTTCCATTGAAAGCTCATATTGCCATTATCAAACGACAGCGAGCGCTGCGAAGCCTCAACGTCTGACACAACAAAATGTTTCAAGTCGGTGTTCTTCACCTCTTGCTTGCCAGGCATGAACAGTTGGTTCCAGAACAGCGCCTGGAGGCTGTAGAAGGTGATGCCGTTACGCTGCAGAAAGTCGACCTGATTATAGTCGGCCTTGATATATTCTTTATGCAGACGGTCGACCACCAGCACATACGTGGGTGTAAACTCAAGGCGGCCCACCTCGGTGCCTAACAGCGGAATGAACAGTTGCAGACGTATAACCTTATCTTTGCGCATGTGTACCGAGCCTGGCACCGTAATATCTTTGCTGCCCATCTTGAGGTTGAAACTCATGTTGCCCACAATGTTTTGCGTGTAAACCTGATTGTCGAACACCTTTGCAGCAAAGTGTTCTTTAGCATACTGTTCAGTGCCAGTGGCATGGTGGCTGGTTGTTCCCTCGCCCACGGCCGTTTTTTTTGAGGCACACGACGCTAAGGCCAGCAACAGTGTGGCCATGCAAAAGCATATAGATACGTATCTTTTCATTGTTTTCAGTGTCATTATTATTGTGTATTATTTTGTTACATATTTTTTCAGGCGTATCTTCTTACCTATGAGCGCCTTATCGCCACCACGGTCGATGGCTTTCTGCCAGTATTGCACAGCCTCGTCGGCATGCCCTAACATGATATAGATGTCGCCCGCGTGCTCAATGATGGTGGGGCTTGCCACCGTGTCGGTATCGTTCTTAACCGCCATATCAATATAGGTTTTGGCCTCGGCATAACGTTGTTGCTGAAACAATATCCAGGCGTAGGTGTCGAGATAGGTCGCGTTGTTGGGCTCGGCCTTCACCGTCTTATAGCTCATGCCCTCGGCCTTGGCCAAGTCGCGATTGTCTACACTAAGATAGTAGGCATAATTATTCAAACAAGCTATGTTGTCGGCCTTCCACTCTAAGCACTTGTCGTAGGCGGCATAGGCGCCCTTATTGTCGCCCTTTTGGTGCAAGATGTCGCCCATCAGACCGTAGAAGTCTGACACCATATCGTGGTCGCTCTGGTCGTTAATCTCGCTCACGCCACGACGAAAGGCGTCGAGGGCCGCATCATTATCGTTTTTCTGATAGTGGGCCATGCCGAGAAAGTAGTAGAACATCATCTCGTCGGGATTATACTGCACGGCCTCTTTGCTCAGCTTCACAATGTCGTCCCAGCGCTGGCGCTTCCATAACGACTGTATCATCTGCACACGTGCCGCTGCATTGTCGGGGGCTACGTGCAGCACCTGTAGCAGCACCGTGTCAATCTGCTCGGCAGGCATCTTCTTCAAATCCATATAGGCGGCTTTCAGCATGGCTACGTCAACATCTTTAGGGTCGGCCTTTATCACCTTGTCGAAGAGGCTGAGCACGGGTATGCTATCGCCTCCAGCTTGCTCGCTGTCTTTTATCACTTGGCGCAGCATGGTAGCCTTGGTTTGTGCGCTGGTCTTCGTACTGAGCAGCATGCGGTCGCGCAGCTGTTGCGCCAGCGAGTCGTTGCCCGCATCGTGATAATAATCGTATAGCGAACCTAAGGCATACTCGTTATCGGGCTCGTCGTTAACCGCCTTGGTGAACAGTTTGAAGGCTTCGTCTTTGCGTTTGTTCTGCATGAGCCAGTTGCCCAGCATGATTTGATAATTCACGTCGCTGGGGTGACTGTCAGCCAACTGCTTCAGCGTTTTATAGGCCATTTTGCTGTCGCCACGTTGCTCGTAGGCTTGCATCTTGCTCAGCGTAATATCGTCGCTGGGGCCATCAATCTCCTCCATACGGTTCAGGCAGCGCAGCACCTCGCGATAGTTTTTCTGGTTGCCATACAGATACACCAGCACGCTGAGCACGTCGCTGCGGTCGGGGTGATGACTGTAGAGGCGCTCGTAGGCGTCGATGGCGCGCTGATAATTGTTGGTGCCAAGATAATATTGTGCCACACGCTCTTGATACATATCGTTGCCAGGACTGAGGGCAGCGGCACGTTCAAGGTTCTTCAGGGCGAGGTCGTTATTATCGAGCCCTGAATAAAACATGGCCTGAAGATAGTAGGCCTCGGCGGCATTGGGGTTGATGGCGAGGCAATGCGACAGCAAGTCGAACGCAGCGGCATCGTGGCCAGCGTTTTGTTGGCGCAGGGCCTCAAGAAAAAAATACTGATAGCGGCGACGGTCGTTATGACTCAGCGTGTCAGTCTGTGCCAGCGTGGGCACAACAACAAGGCTCGCCAGCAACAAGGCTACGAGCAGAGAGGCATGACGCGCCACCGTATGAAAAAATAAATTTCGCATGGCGAAAGGGTTTACGCAGTTATAATGTGTTTTATTTTACACCGGTATGGCCGTAGCCACCAGCGCCACGCTCGGTATCGTCGAGCTCGGCCACAGGCACAAACTGCACCTGGGCATGACGAGCTACCACCATCTGGGCAATGCGCTCGCCATCGTTTACCACAAAGTCGTCGGCCGAGAGGTTCACCAGCAGCACCATCAGTTCGCCACGATAGTCGGCATCAATGGTGCCGGGCGAATTGAGTACGGTGATGCCCTTCTTCAGGGCCAAACCACTGCGGGGGCGCACCTGTGCCTCGTAACCCGGAGGCAAGGCTATGAAAAGACCTGTGGGTATGAGGTGGCGCTCAAGGGGGTGAAGGGTGATGGGGGCGTCGATGTTGGCGCGAAGGTCCATACCGGCGCTCAGCAGTGTGGCATACTGTGGCAGGGGATGATGACTACGATTAATTACTTTTACTTCGGTGATATCTGTCATTGTCTTTTTTCGTTTTTATTTAATTTGCAAAAATACTGATTATTATCCACAATGCTTCATTTTTTATGCTAAAAATGGTTGAAACGAAAGACTGGCCCTCTACTTTTCAAATATCCCCTGTTCTCTACCTATCAGTTTTTGTTTCATAGTTGAGCAGATTTCATGATAACCTGCGCAAAATACACCTAAAAGCACCCATTTGCGCAAATTATAAACAGAAAACTTGCGCTAACCTATATTTTTTGACATATTAGCGCAGATTATAAACAGAAAACTTGCGCTAACCTATATTTTTTAATGCATTAGCGCAGGTTATAAAAAGAAAACTTGCGCTAACCTATACTTTTTAATACGTTAGCGCAAGTTAATGCATGATTATATGGAGGAGAAAATGATAACGGATGTTTTCATATCATTTTTTCCCGAAGTAAGCATCATAGGCTGTTGGCACATAATATTGACGAAACGTTGCCTGTAGTGTATTCTTAAAAGTCACAAACTCATCCATAGTCAACAGCTGTGTCAAAACAACATACCGCGTGGGCTGTTTGCTTTCTTCAAGAACAATACCAAGAGATGCCAAAGCGCCCGATTCGTCAGGATAACTATCAAATAACATTTTTTTAATGGTCAGTTTTGTACCATTATCTGTATATATCGTCAACTGTTCTTTATCAGGATATCTTTTTTGTATAGAAGATGAAACGGTTGTTCCATCGTTATGTGTAACAACAATTTCACCACCAGCACTAAACGATATTTGTTTCATGGTGGCTTCTACTTTTTCTCCTTTCTTGTTATACTCTTTATCATGGTTAACCCATTCACCAGCCAACAGGGTTTGGGTCTCCGCAGTGGGACTATTAGAAAAGTCAACAATGTAACCTGTAACTGCTGGCCAACAAACAATTTTGTCGTAACCATCATTCTCATCATTCGAACAAGAAAAGAATGATAACGAGATAAAAGCAATCACGACAAACAAAATAATATTACTCTTTTTCATGTGTTTGTGATTTAAATTGTTAAACTTCTATCATTAACCACCTCGCAAATATACCACTTATTTGTTATTTAAACGAACAAGATAGCTATTTACTGCACAGCATTTTAATAAATGATAAGTAACTGTTCAAAATTAATTTTATAAATATGAATAATTCACGAATAAGTTCG
>OHUE01001276.1_pt1 | contig 11006 bp, 10 predicted proteins | sample 1579111 | NCBI WGS metagenome assembly OHUE01 (sample SAMEA3879524, study PRJEB24766) | human gut metagenome | biome: human-associated habitat; feature: feces | place: USA | collected 1985/1987 | reverse complement strand
GTGTAGCTGATAGCCTGAGAGCCGACCTCCTTGTAGCATTCCTGATGGTCGCAGACATTATAAATATAAATGGTCTTTTTCTTGCCATCCTTGGTACCGGTAAAGATACAGCCGATATTGGTCTTTCCCACGGTGCGAGGACCGAGGGAAGCAGGATCCGGCAGCAGTGCTTTGAGGAACTGAATAGGAACAATCTCCTTGCCTTCATAGTTAATCGGCTTGGTAGACAGCATGCCAACGTTCTCCAGGCACTTCATATGTGTCAGATAGCTTTGACCGAAGGTCATAAAGAAGCGGATGCGTTTTACGCCGGGAATATTCTTCGCCAGAGATTCAATTTCCTCATGGTGCAGCAGATACATATCCTTCATGCCTACCTCAGGGAAATCATACTCGCGTTTGATAGCCATAGCCGGGATTTCTACCCAATGGCCGTTTTCCCAATAGGAGCCGGGAGCAGAAACCTCACGCAGGTTAATTTCGGGGTTGAAGTTGGTAGCAAACGGATAACCGTGGTCGCCGCCGTTGCAGTCCAGAATATCAATAGTTTCGATTTCATCAAAATAATGCTTCAGTGCATAAGCAGAGAAAACACTGGTAACACCGGGGTCAAAGCCGGTGCCGAGCAGAGCCATGATGCCGGCCTGCTCAAATTTTTCTTTATAAGCCCATTGCCAGGAATAATCGAAGTAAGCAGAGAAGCCCTCTTCCTTGCAGCGCTTGTCATAAACTGCACGCCATGCAGGATCGTCAATGTTTTCCGGCTCATAGTTAGCGGTATCGATGTAATCAACCTTGCATTCCAGGCAGGCATCCATAATAGTCAGGTCCTGATAAGGCAGAGCAACATTCAGCACTGCGTCTGGCTGGTAAGCCTTAATCAGCTGTACAAGCTGTTCCTTGCTGTCAGCGTCTACCTGTGCTGTAGTAATCACAGTAGAGGTCGCGGGCTGCAGCTTTTCCTTAACTGCGTCACATTTGGACTTCGTACGGCTGGCAATACACAGCTCGGTGAAAATATCACTGTTTTGGCAGCATTTTGCGATAGCTACGCCGGCAACACCGCCGCAGCCGATTACTAATAATTTACTCATAATTCAAATCATCTCCTGTTCATAAATTAATAAATTATCTCTCTTCTTCCTCTAACATATCTTCAACATACTTAGGCAGCATAAACGCTCCCTTATGCAGATGCTCGGAATAATACCATGTTTTAATACCACGCTCCAGCCACTTCTTGGCATCAAAATCCTTCAGCGGATGATATTTCTTAGAAGCGAAGCCAAACAGCCAGTAGCCGGAAGGACAGGTCGGAATATGCGCCTGATATACACGGCTGATAGGGAAGCTGTGGCTGGCCTTGCGGTGCATGGCGCGGCAGGTTTCCTCATCCTCATCGTAGAAGGGACTGCCATGCTGATAAACCATGATACCGTCCTCCTTGAGCGCACGGAAGCAGTTACCGTAGAATTCCTTGGTAAACAGGCCCGCTGCATGACCTAAGGGATCGATAGCATCGCTGATAATCAGATCGTATTCATCAACCTTGGTACGCAAAAAGCGCAGGCCGTTAGCGTTGAAAACTGTTACACGCGGGTCGTCAAGACCACAGGCGTTATCGGGAAAATAGTCGCGGCAGACATCGATAAAAACATGGTCTGTCTCTACTACGTCGATTTCCTCTATTTCATCATAATGCGTCAGCTCGCGCGCTACACCGCCGTCGCCGCCGCCGATTACCAGTACCTTGCGCACATGCGGATGCACTGCCATAGGCACATGAACAATCATTTCGTCATAAACAAATTCGTCCTTTTCTGAAAAGACTATGGTACCGTCACAGCTGATAAAGCGGCCGAATTCCTTAGATTCAAAAACGTCTATTCTTTGGAAATCCGTATCCGCACCGAAAAGCTGCTTTTCGATTTTGATATCCAGCTTCACATCTTCTGTATGATAGTCAGAAAACCATAGCTCCATTTAATCACGTCCTTTATACTAATACATTGATATTATTAACATCCGGATCCTCAGGTCCCTGCATGGAGCAACCCTTTTCCTTAGCGTAAATAATATAATCGATAATATCCTTGGTAATAACCTCACCCGGCGCCAAAATAGGAATTCCCGGCGGGTAGCACATTACAAACTCACTGCAGATGCGTCCCGCAGTTTCGCGTATAGGCAAAGATTCGTCCTTGGCATAAAAAGCCTTCTGCGGCGAAACAACAACCTTAGGCGCGATATATTCGGTATTGAGCATTTGCGACGGATCCTTGGAATACAGGCGCTTGATATCCGCCAAAGCACCTACAAGACGTTCAATATCCTGAATACGATCACCGATAGAAATATAAGCAAGAATATTGGCGATATCACCGAACTCAATCTGGATATCATATTCATCGCGCAGCAAATCATAAACCTCGATGCCTGCAAGACCAATATCACGCGTATAGACCGAAAGCTTGGTAACATCAAAATCATAAATACTGCTGCCGTTTTTCAGCTCGCGTCCGTAAGCATAAAAGCCGCCGATAGAATTGATTTCCTCACGGGCATATTCCGCCATCTCCTGCACTTTGCCGAAGGATGCCTCACCGCGCATATACAGGTTACGGCGAGAAATATCCAAGCTGGAAAGCAGAAGATACGAAGCACTGGTAGTCTGCGTCAGATTGATAATCTGGCTTACATATTCCCAGTTAACATTCGGACCTGTAAGCAGTAAACTGCTCTGCGTCAGGCTGCCGCCTGATTTGTGCATGGAAACAGATGCCATGTCAGCGCCGGCCGCCATCGCATTAACAGGCATATTTTTTCCGAAATAAAAATGTGTACCGTGCGCCTCGTCTACCAGGCAGAGCATGTTATGCTCATGCGCCAGCTTAACTATAGAACGCAAATCCGAACATATACCATAATAAGTAGGATTGTTTACGAGCACTGCCGTAGCATCGGGATTTGCCTTAATCGCCTTAGCTACCTCGCCGATCTCCATCCCCAGAGAAATTCCCAGCTTACTGTCAACCTGAGGATTGATATAAACGGGGATCGCGCCATTAAGCACCAGCGCGTTAATCACACTTTTGTGTACATTGCGCGGCAGGATAATTTTATCGCCTGCCTTGCAGGAGGCCAACACCATGCTTTGCACGGACGAGGTCGTACCTCCTACCATAAAGAATGCGTGTGCCGCACCGAAGGCCTCCGCTGCCAGCTCCTCTGCGTCACGGATTACCGAAACAGGATGGCAAAGATTATCAAGAGGCTTCATGGAATTGACATCCAGGTTTACGCATTTTTCTCCCAGCAGCTCGCGAAGCTCCGGGTTGCCACGACCGCGCTTATGACCTGGTACATCAAATGGTACAACGCGTTTTTTACGAAAACGCTCCAGTGCCTCGTACACCGGAGCAGAAGTTTGTGATAAATTTCCCATTTTCTTCTCCAAAGCATAAAAAAATAAAAGGACAGATGATATTTTCTTCTGTCCCTTTATCGTAACATTTTTAACCTGTTTCAGCAAGAGTTTTAAGAGCAACTAAGCAAAATCTTAGCCATTTTAGTTTATCTCATCGTTGGCGAATTTTGACAAAGTTTTTCATAACTACTCTCAGAGCTCACAGCACTGGAAGCATATGTAAAAAATCTGGCTGAACTTACAGAAACTAGAGATAACTGTATATTTATCAATTCCAGACTGTTACTGTGCAACACGTTAATCATGATATTCTATAAGTAGTTTTCTAAATATATTTCATTAACCTTTATCTTCATACAAAGCAATACCTGTTTTCATTTTTTATTCTCGGTATATCTGCATTTTGGGTAATTTGAGCAACCATAAAATTCGTGTCCGGCCAGCGCCCCCTTTTTCGCCACACGCAATACTAACTTGCTACCACACCTAGGACACACTTTATTCTGCTGAAGCCTTCGCAAATTCATTCTCTCTTGCAGATTTTTTATATGTTCCTGCTTTTGCTCTTCTGTCAACTGTGTATACGGATATAGCAAATCGTAGTACTTATTAATTTTTTCTTGATTAAATATAGTTTTGTTCGTATATTTCTGTATACTAGCAGCTAATTGAAATTGTTGAGTCAATATAACATCATCACTAAAAATAGTTACATCTTTAAATTCGCATCTATCTGAAAACACTATTACTGAATAAATTTTTCCATCAAACAATCCTAATTTTTTTCGCAAGTATTTTATGTGTGTTCTATTCTGCCAAACAGGATTATAAAAACGCTCTTTTTGTGCAGAATAACCTTCGCCTAATAAAGATTGTGTCCACCATGCATTCCGTTCATTCCCGAAAATCCAACCACCATAATTTTTGCTTTCAAATACATATATTCCACTATGATGTATCATTATTGCATCAATCTCAGTCATTTCTTTATTTTCCATCGGCAGATAGCAATTAAACAAAAAACTCGCTCCATCCATCTCATAATGAAATAATGATTTATAAATCTTATATTCGCCATTCTTACCTTTATCAAATTCTACATCCCAAAATGAATTTTTTGTTATTTTTCGATACTGAGATTTATTGTAATTGTCTACTTCTCTGGCACTATGTATACAATAAAGAATTATACACGCTAAAAAAATAATGAAAACTATCGACATGCTTAACTAATCCTCAATATAAAAATTTAATCACAATATTAGTTTATCACTATCATTTCTACTCGGTCAATTCATTATTTATTTCCAAGATAGCATTGTTCAAGAATCATTAGAATAAGCCTAAAGGCAAACTATAATCAAAAAGCTCACGTGACCATTCCACGTGAGCTTAATTTATAAGGTTGGTGCGAGTGACAGGAATCGAACCTGCACGCCGAAAGGCGCTAGATCCTAAGTCTAGTGCGTCTGCCAGTTCCGCCACACTCGCATATAAAATATTATATCATAACAAGAACATCTATGGCAACTGTCCATGTAAATCATGACCACCCGTCAAACGGGTGGTTTGACGACGGGCTATAAGCCCTTAATACTAGCCAGCGCCTCAAGACGCTGGCTTTCACTTTGTTCAAGCCACATTGCACTTTTCTCTTTCGCTGCCCCTGTCAGGGGCGTTTTGAATACTAGTTACCCTTAAAAGGGTCTTCGTACTCTTTTACACTTAACTTATCTAAAGCTATATCGTGCTTTTCTTGTTCCGCAATATATTTCTTTACGGTAGCTTCGTTTAGACCTACTGTAGATGCGTAGTAACCTTCTGCCCAGAAATGTCTATTGCCAAACTTATACTTTAAATTTGCGTGTTTATCAAACATTTGAAGCGCTGACTTTCCTTTAAGATAGCCTATAAATGTCGATACTGCAATTTTAGGTGGAATACTAAGTAGCATATGCACATGATCAGGCATCATATGACCTTCAATAATTTCTACACCCTTATACGAACATAACCGTTTAAAAATTTCTATTAAATCCTCACGGTATTGATTATAAATGATTTTTCGTCTATACTTAGGTGTAAAGACTATATGATATTTGCATACCCACTTTGAATGCGATAATTCGTTAGTTTTATTTGCCATTAATACGTCATTCCTTTCTTTGCAATAGTGACTTGAACACTTACTATTGTATATCGGAATGACGTATTTTTGTATAACAATCAATGCGCACCCGCATAGCGGGTGGTTCTGTGTGAAGCACTATCTCATTTCTTTGAAAAGAAACTCGATAGCGCTCCACGGGCTAAAGCCACATAGTAAAAAGGAAGCGCTCAAAATAAAATGAGCGCTTCCTTTTGATTACATGGAAATTTTCTTGGATATCAGTGCATCCAATTTTTCAATAATTTCTTTCTGACTATTTTGTACTGATATAAACTTTTGGGCAATCTCCTTTTGAAGTAAAAGGCTAATATTTCCTTTACCATCGACAGGAATTGGTACCATAATGTCGCTTAACATCGAAGGATATAGTTTCGTAAATTCATCTTCTCCGTTATCGCCTTTTCTACCTTTAGCCAGCTCTCGGAATATGGGTTCTAATGTAAATTTCATATAATCGAAGTCCAAATCTTGACGCCCGTTTTTAGGAACCAAGATTCCACGATCTCCGTTAATGGAAAATTTACCATTCAGAATAAGAATCGTACCTGCAAATCCGTTTGTTGACCATGTCATATAACGACCGTCATAATCGTAGGTATCTAAATGGGTCAGTGTCCCTTGACTTGATGCCGAGTAGACCGGGTAAGGGCCTGAGTGTAAATTCCCGTACTTTTTGGTGTACTTTGACTTTCCTTTAATAGTGTCAAATAGCTCACTCAAAGGCAAATATTCGATCGCATATTCGTCACAATTCGGCACAACAGAAACCTGTGAGAGATTTGCAATTTGTTCAACAACAGTTTCTTTGGTTTGTTCCAAAGTTACATAACCTGCGGCGATTTCTTTTTGCTTTTCAAGCCAAGGCTCTCCGTCATGGTCTACCGGAACAGCAAATTTTACAGATTGAATCATAAATGGTGGTAATGATGTGTACTCATTCTCTCCATTATCGCCTTGCCGCCCTTTTTTAAGCTCTCTAAAAATAGGTTCCAAGGTATATTTTGCGTACTCCAGGTCTATATTTGTGTCTTTCAGCAGGAGTATTCCACGGTGGTTGGTTGCGGAAAAAGGTGATCTGTGAATCATCATGTAGCCCGCTAAACCATCTATTGCCCATGTCAATGCCGGAACATTATAATCATAGGAATCGATCTGAGCAAATGGTCCAAATGTGTTGCCAGAATATAATGGATTCTCACCAGTGTGTTCATGTACATAGCTTCGAGTATATTTTCCGTCGCCACGAACAATATCAAACACCTGAGTAATGGGGATTTCTAAAAACTGAAGGCCCTCATCGTTTTTTTTTTCAACTTCAGCCAATGGTTCATCAAGTTCAGACAATGTGTTAATCGTATCAGCAAGTAAAACTCTAAAGTCATTTACTCCGATTGTCTTGGATTCTTCTTCGATACCAAGAGCCTGCCGTTCTTCGTGATTCCACCATCGTTCCACGCACCAATGAGTTCCGTTGTAAAAGTCATCAATGCTCGAAATTTTGCATCTCCGATCATCAATCATGTTCAATGTGTTTGCAAAGCTCATTTTCGCACCCTTGAACATATTAAAAAGATCAGATGCAACCTGCAAATCATTTTGATCGATGTCAAAACGGTACACATCACGAGTTTCTCCGATTTCCGAACACAAATAGGTAAATACTGGGGAGGTTTGGCGCTGAAGCGTAGGCACAACATCCACCATAACAGGTGCTTTTTTTGTCAGAGCAAGAATGTAAGTTTTTTTGTTAGTTGTGAAGAAAGTGTTTAACGGAAGAGAAATGACAGCATCAATTTCACACTGCTCCAATATAAAGTCACGGAGCTTTTTGTCGTTACTGCGGTTCATAATACCATCAGGCACGACAATAAACGCTTTTCCATTTGGTTTGAGGGCACGAATAATCCATTCCATGAACAAACCTTCGATGCCCATTGCGCTTACAGAAAAGTATTTCTTGAGTGCATCATCCTTGGAAATCTCTTCCTTCAAATTACTACTTCCGCTCATAACATAAGGCGGATTCGTTAAAATCAGATCATACTGATCATGGACAGGCTTTGCCAAGGTTCCAAGAATCGAGTTGGTTTGAAGCAAAAACGTGTCGTTAAAAAGTTTAGCAAATTTATCTGTCATTTCTGGATGCTCTCGGAGCAAACCAGACATATAAATCAGCATATTTGCTTTAGCAAGAATGATTGTTTTTTGTTCGTCCTTATCAAATCCTTTGTCAAAACCACTCAGCATAATTTGGGGCTTTAACTCTCCATCCTCCACTTTATAGAATCGGTGCAAATCGTGAAGAATCGGTTCAAGCAAGAATTTTCCGACGCCACACGCCGGATCACAAATCTTCATACCCGGAGTGATGTCTATCATATTGACAATAGCTCGAACTACCTTCAAGGGTGTAAAGTATTGACCCCAATTTTTCTTACTGATTGATTCTTTCAAGAATGTTTCAAACAACTTGCTTTTGAAGTCGTAGTCTATGTTCTTTAAAGTCCCAAAATCATTAAAACGCTTAAGAATTTTGTGGAAAACAGTCGCATATCCAGAAACAGCCTTGTCATCTTTGGATACAAAAATCGTTCCATTGATAATGGTAGTTTTGTCCTTCGGGTTGCCAGGGAAAAGAGCTTTAATCTTTACTCGTACCGTGGAAGCATAATATTCAAGCACCTCATTCTCATTATTGCCAGAGTATTTTCCCAGCAAATCATAGAATGAATACATTCCCTTCAAAACACCTAAATCGCTAAGGTATTTAAAGATGAAAATCTCAACAAAGGTGTACAAACAATTTTCAGGTGTAGCTCCTGAAACAGCCCATAAATCTTGCCATACTTTTTCGGCCAGAGGCAGAGGATCAACAGACGCAGCAGCCTTGATTTGATTATTGGTAGCATTAATAGAGGCTCGAATCTTATTGATGAGGGTAATACACTCTGTGCTACTCTTATCAAAATTTAATGTAATGCGGCTACCATCTTCCTGTAGAATTTCTTGACCGGTAGCGGGGTTAATCCAAAAAGTTTTCTTGCCGTCAGTAACAATGTAAACTTTTGCCTGCAATATCTGGGCTGTCCCAATTTCTTGTGCAATAGCTTTAGCAATCTGCTTTTCGGTTCGCAACTCCTGAGGGGGTCTTATACTCGATAGCTGCGATAATAATTGGCTTTTTAACAATCAAGGCATCCGGCTTTTTTCCCTCATATGCCTCATAGTCTTTATCGGGAATAATCTTCGCTCCTTTAAGAGCTTTTAATGTAGTAGCGCCAATATTGTAGAAATTCCAATCGCCCATTTTTTCAGGAGCTTCTACCAAATTACGCTGAATCAGTTCTTCACTCAATGGTATCTGCTCCTTTCTGCCCCGTACTGGTGGCGTTTAGATAGGCATCTATGTCATCTTTACGGATGCGCCAGCTTCTACTTCCTACTTTGGAAGCAAAAAGTTCCTTAGAGGCAATCATTCGCCGTACCGTTTTATCGCATACTTTCAAATATTCAGCTGCTTGAGCAACTGTAAATAATTCATCTTTCATAGCATATCCACTCCATTTTGTCAAGTATATCATGAATGTTTATAAAACGCAATATACATATTGGAATTTTCGAGATTTAATTATACTTAATTGGACAATAAGGGATTTTAACAGACATTATATTTGCGACATTAGTACATCCCCAAAGAACATATATAAAAAGGTGCCACTTAAAGTGGCACCTTTTTACAGCAATATCATTTTAGTGAATCATCTGAAAATACTTCAGTGCCTCCATAATCGCCGCCTCTTTTTCCGGCGGACACTGCGGCACCTTCGCATCTTCCTTCTTTGACAGATTATAATTCTGTCCCACATCCAGACCACACTTCCGCTTAACCTAGGAGATATACAGGCTGGACACCTTCAATTCATGCTTTTCCAGTACATACCCCTTGATTTCATCATAAGTGGCCTTACTCTCCGCAGCAGTCAAATCCAGCTCGTCCGTCTTAATCTCAACCTCGATATGTTGCTTTGCATTTAGTTTGGACAATAAACATACTGACTCAACATGGCTCGTCAATAGAACTAGCTTCATTATAGGTAATTCACAGCCATAAGATTTCATTTATATTAGCAGAAAACCGCCTTACATAAAGGATTAAAGCAACTTAGCTACATCCATTGTAATTGAATTGCTTCAGTATTCATTTTGTCAGCGGACACAAAATGGCCACAATGTACCCATTGTTCAAGCTATTCAAATCGAACATTACTTAATAAGCTATTAATAATAAATTCGACGTTCCCTAGTTTTTTCCTGCCCGGGCTTTTTGTTACAGCTTTTCCTTGACCAAAACTACGACTGCACTGCCGGCAATAATCTGCCATAGCAGACGCTGCTTTTTAACGCGCTTCTCCTCGCGCGCGGATGCCTGCAAGGATTTGTTGGCACTCTCCAATAAGCTGCTCTGAGCTTGCAGCTCTATCTGCAGCTTTATTGATTCCGTCTTGAGCTTGCTCAATTCCTTCTTCGATTTGCTCAGCGCTGCTTGTGATTCTGCCAGCGCTTGTCTGCTGGCTCTTGTTTGCTCTAATAGCAGATTCAAGCGACTGTCGAGCGCTGTCATCTCCGTTGCAGTCATCGTGTAGGTTGTAGCCGATGATGCCTCCGATGCAGAGGCAGATAACAGCAAGCACAATGTAGCTGCAGTAATTGCGCAATATTGTTTTAAGCACATCTTAGCCCTCCCAAGTAAAGTAACCTGGAACGGAACCACCCTCGCGCATATCCACATGCACAAAACCGCCATCAACGTAGGTGCCCACGCCATCAAAAATCTGCTTGCAGATGTTGGCCAGCTCACGCACGCCCATGCCGTCTACATAGATATCTGCTGCAGTGCCTTTTACGTGCTGGCTGTTCCAGACACCGCCCACAGCACGGTTATGATCCGGACAGCGGTAACCGCTGCTGATGTTAATCGGTCTGCCGATGCGCAGGCGCAAGCGCTCCAGTCCTAACAGCAATGCCATGCTGATACCTGTAGTAGGCAGCGTGCCGCAACAACGGCACGCAAATTCATTCTCAGCAAAATGTTCAGTTAACATAGTAATCAGCTCCTTTTAGATTTTAGTTGTTTTGTTGAGTTCTTCGCTCATCGTTTGAGATTTTGAAGGCTCTCGTCTCAATAGCCTTGTTCCCCAATTGCACCAACAGCAGCGCCACCATACCAAGTGTGCAACTCTCATAGTTGCCCCAAGTTCGGGCGAAAAATGCAAGCCATAAAGTAACCATTACCCATACGGCAAAGCCAATCACAGCGCATACCCTGCCCACACTATAAGCAGTATCGTCCTTTTTTAGCATATTCAGCTAACGGTGGAAATCCAGAGAGGGAGACATTAAATGTCATTC
>OHUE01001262.1_pt1 | contig 11094 bp, 3 predicted proteins | sample 1579111 | NCBI WGS metagenome assembly OHUE01 (sample SAMEA3879524, study PRJEB24766) | human gut metagenome | biome: human-associated habitat; feature: feces | place: USA | collected 1985/1987 | reverse complement strand
CGTAGTATATTGCCTTGTCGTCGGCATTGGTGTTGAGGTTGTCGATGGCTGTTGCTGTCTCGTCGAAACCGATGCTGAACATCTTGGCACCTGCTGGGGTGGAGCTATTGTCTACCATGTATGCGCGGAACGCCTTGCAGTTCACCTCGTTTACCTTGGCATTTTCCAACAGCTTGGATGGGTTCTTCAGCTTGTTGCCCTTCACGATGTAGCAGTTGTCATCAGCGCCCTTCACAAATACCTTCTTAGCATAGAGGCCCTGGAGCTGGTAGTTGCCGTCAGCAGCAGACACTACCTGATGCGCTATCTCCTTGTCGGCTACAGAGAATTTGAGAGCGGTTTGGCCCTTATTCATCTTGATGATGACGGGCGTACCTGCAGCGATGCTTGTCGTCATCTCTTCCAGCTCTATCGTGTTAGTAGTGTTGTCAGCCGAAAGCAGTTTGAAGGCACGGAAGTTCTGACCTTCGAGCGATACCTCGAAAGGCAAACAGAGCGTAGCCCATGTGGTACCCTCCTTCATTTTACGGCTATAAGAGGCAGAAGTTGCTATAAAGGACTCGTTTGCTTTAAAGTCTTCATCATCGGTGAGCTTAAGTTCTGCCACAGCCAACGGTTCGCCATTTGCCCCCAACGTTACACTGCCTTTTTGACCTACAATCTTCTTGAAATAACCTCCTGCTCCATAGTTGGCATGTGTTGCATCAACTTCGTCTTTGTTGAAATTAGGAAGCTTTTCGCAAAGGTAGAACATATCTTTTGAATTCGTCAACTTGTCTGTTTTGAACAAGTCGCTTGCATAGATATTTACCACCAAGCTTGCACCAGCAAACATTTCATTCATATTCTCCACATTGGCTGTATTAAAGCTCGACAAATCTATTGTTTTTGCAAAGCAATAATAAAACATTCTATACATGTTATTTACCTTAGCTGTGTTGAAAGCAGACAAGTCAAGCGAATTAAGTCCATGACAGTTATAGAACATTTCATTCATCTTCTCTACATTTCCAGTGTTGAATTGCGACAAGTTAAGCGAATTAAGATTATAACAATTATAGAACATTTTACTCATATCCGTTACATGAGTTGTATTAAGATTTTCCAACCCAATTATTGACGTTAAAGATTCAAGTCCTTCGAAAAATGAACTTAATGTTGTAGGTTCGAATTTTTTGAAACTTTCTTCAAAAACGACCTTCTCCAAAGAAGCATAATTAGGTAGGTCGGATATTTTCATCCCATCATTTATCAGATGTGCATTTTCGTTTTGACTTACTTCTTCAACCGAGACTTCCTTAAAAGTATATTTCTTGGTGGCAGAATCATATACGCCAGCATAAAGTTCATCTTGTTTTAACGCTTTCATATTATATACGAATCCGCGGTCGGCACCACCATGATTTGAGCGATCCTTCTGATAACTTAAAGTCAATTCATGACTACCCGCATTTAATACGACCTGGCAGGTCTTTTGCCTCTTTTGTTTTGGGTTTCCAATTTTGTCTATTTCTTTTTTATCCAAAGAAACGATAAGAGGGTCCCAGCTTCCTTCAGATGAAACGGCATAATCAAAAGAAAGGACAAAGGCACTGTTGGAGTTGATTTTGATGATACACTCAGATTTGCTTTTATTCTTATTATAGTTGCTTGACATGAGTCCCTTACTGTCGGCAGGAATAGTAATGTCTATATTATCCATTCCTTCGGCATTAAAATCCAGCAGCCCCCAAGGATTATCGCCTACATCTGTAATCGACTCTATAGTAATGCCATCATCAACACTAATCAGATCTGAACGAGAATCAGATACTGATGTCTGGGCTATCATACGGGTCGGCATGAGCAACCAAACGAATATAACTAATGAAAACTGAAAAAATAAGCGATTAAACACTCTTTCATTCAAAAAGGGGTCGGCAAGCGACCTGTCATTTAGTAATGTGACTTTTTCCATCGTATTTAAATATTTATTATTGATAAAATCAGAAGTTATAGACGTGAGAATCACATCAATCAATCCGCAAATTTAACAATAATAATGGTTGTTGCCAATTTTTGTACTGACGCAAAAAGACGCAAAACGATAAAAAACAGACGCAAAAGACGCAAAATCAATAAAAAAGATTATCTTTGCAGTGTAGAATCGTAAAGCTAAAGGATATGAACAATCGTCTACACACTTATATTACGACAACTCCATGGGTGCCTTCACGCCCCAGTTTGATATCGTCGGACCCGTCAAAATCAACTATTCCAAGTATGATGCCGGTGGCTCTGGCAACGGCATGGTGCTCGCTGCATCAGCCTGTCGTGCCGCCGACGAACTCGTCGACTTCTCGCGCTACGACGGCGATGGCGACGGCAAGGCCGACATGGTCTATTTTATTTTTGCCGGTTACGGCGCCAACACTTCGGGCAACAACTCCGACCTCCTGTGGCCCCATGCTTCCAAGATGTTCGGAGTGCGTCTCGATGGAGTCTCTCTTGAGCGTTACGCCTGTTCGACCGAGATGTACGGCAGAGAAGGTTCTAATGTCCTCGACGGCATCGGCACCATCTGTCATGAGTTCAGCCATGTCCTTGGCCTCCCCGATGAGTACGACACCGACTATGCTTCGAGCGGTGGTCAGGGCGTCCATCCCTCCTCTTGGTCCATCATGGCCAGCGGCAGCTATCGCAACAAGTCGCGCACGCCCGTCGGCTATACCCTCTATGAGCGTTATGCGCTGGGCTTTGCCACTCCCAAGCTGATTGATGCCCCCGGCAGTTTCTCCCTTGACGCCCTCAACACCAGCAACAGCGGTTACCGCATCAACACATCTCTCCCCAACGAGTTTTTCCTGATAGACAACCGTCAGCAGACGCGCTGGGATGCCTATCTCCTTGGCCACGGCATGACTGTGACCCGCGTAGACTCTACCAGTGTCGATGTCTGGGAGAACAACAAGATCAACTGCAACCCTGCTCACCAGTATCTCGAACTGTTGAGAGCCACTCCAAAGACCAAGACATCGGGCAGCACGGTCACCGTGTCCGACTCCGATGGCGACCCGTTCCCCGGCAGCGGCAATGTGACCGAGATTACCAATCAGTCCACGCCCTCCCTACGCTCCTGGACCCAGGCTTCTACTCCCCTGGAGATCAAGAATATCCAGGAGAGTGCTGCCGGCGTCATCACCTTCGATGTCGAAAAGGCCTCCCTCAATGTGACCACCGAAGACTTTGAGGCCATGGACCTCTCTACCGCCACCAAGACCGTAGCCAAGGGCCGCTTCTGCACCTGGACGCTCACCGGCGGCGCTGCCATAGTCGCCCCGTCAGAGGGCAACGGCAACGGCCAACGTGCGCTGGCTCTGAAGAAGAAGGCCGAGATTGTCACCTCAGTCATCGACGGCAAGGTTACCTCCGTGTCCTTCAAGGCCTACAACACCACCAGCTCGCTGTGCATCCTGCGCTGCTACTACTCGCTCAACGGCGGCAAGACCTGGGTGGCCATGAAGAATGTCGACGGCATAGACAATGTCACCGTTACTGCCGGAAACTCTTCACACATTATATATAATATAGAGGCCGAGAAGCCCTGCTTCAAGATTACCGAGACCGTGGGCAGCACCTCCGCCTTCTGCCATATCGACGATTTCGCCGTTACCTGTGAGTCGGTGGCTTCGGGCATAACCACCGTTACCGGCTCTGCCGCCCCTCGCTTCTCGCTCACGGGCAACACCCTGACCGTCAGCTCCGCAGCCTCTGCCGAGCGAGTGGCTGTCTACGACCTCAGCGGCACTCTGGTGCTCCAGCAGACCCTCACCGCCGGAACCACCTCGCTCCAGTTGCCCGCCCACGGAGTCTATGTCGTGGTCATAGGCCGCGAGCGCTTCAAGGTGGCTTATTAACCCCTGGATAACAGAAGAGTCTTGACCGGGGATGTGAGTGTGAACGGGGACCACACTCACATCCAACCCTCTGCCATGACTAAGTATTATAGTCCTCATAACAGAAACCAACATGAGAAGATTTTTATCTGTAGTTACAATGCTCATCGTAGCGTTGTTGCTTCCTGCTCAGATGAAGGCAGACGATACCAAAATCTTCAATTCAGCGCAGAATCCTGTGCAGCCTGTACGACAGGTCAACCAGCAGCCATTGGCTGGCAATGTCGCACACCAGTTGTTTGGACCCGGCACTAAGTTGAAGGCTGAAAGCGTACCGTTGTCTGTCGCTCGTCCCGCAGCGAAGACGAAGAGTCTGGCACCGGCCAAAATCGGACTTCTGGGCAATTTGGAAGCCGTGATGACCTACAAGACGCTTACCACATCGGGCAACGATGGCGGTCATGCTGTGACCCTCGCCATGTCGAAGACCAGCAAGGACTCTATCACCATCACCAACTTCTTTGAGGCTGGTATCGTGGTCAAAGCCAAGTACGACATCACCACCAAGACCGTTTCTATCCCCAACCAGGTGATAGGTACCAACGCCACCTATGGCGACTTCGACCTGGCAGTGATTACTAAGGATGGCAAGCCCGACCGCAAGGCCAAGATTACCGGTAAGATCAACGCCGACGGCTCTATCAGCATCGATTCCTGGTGGGGCGTGTTCATCGTCAGCGGCGCGAATGCCAACAAGTTCTTCGGTGCCTTCTACAACACCGAGATTGTCACCGCCAATGCCACGATGAGCTACACGGTGTGGAACTCCAAGGAATCCAAGTTCCAGACGGTCAGTTTCGGCGTCTATGCCACGCAGCCCTCTACCAACATCCTCTCTGTACGCAACTTCGGTAACTACGGTCAGACGGTAGAGATACAGCTCCAGCGCGACCTTTCAGCCACCATCGCTTCCCAGATTGCCCGCAAGGACGTCACCAATGGCGACTGGTCTACCTATTCAGCCACCTTCAAGGACGACTACAGCGGACTGACAGCCTACAGCGCCGTCATCAACTGCAACAAGTCGACCGACAAGCATGTCGTGTCATGGGGTGGATGGACCATGCTCTGCACCAAGTACTATCTGGGTGCCATGAAGGAAGGCAAGATAGAGACCAATTTCGATATCACCTATCCTGAACTTAAAGTTACTGCGTTTGAAGGCGAAGGCACCGAAGCCAACCCTTACAAACTGAAGACTCTCGACGACCTCATCCTCCTCTCCGACAAGGTCAACGGCGAGGAACCCACCTACGGCACCAATACCAAGTACGCCCGTCCGTTCCTGGGCAAGGTTTTCCGTATGGAGAACGACATCGATATGACCAACTATCGCTTTGAACCTATCGGTGCCGACTGGGCTCACCAGTTTGCCGGAACCTTCGACGGCAACGGCCACACCCTCACCGGCCTCACCGTCAATACCGGAGCCAACGGCTATGCCGGCCTCTTCGGAAAGCTCGACACCGTGAGTGTCGTCAAGAATGTCAAGTTCGACAAGGCTGTCATCCAGACCGCCAACTACTATGCCGGCGTTGTCGCCGCATGGACTCTTGGTGACATCATCAACTGTCATGTCACCAATTCTACCGTCAGCAACACCGGCCAGACCGGTGCCGGTGGTATCTCTGCCATCGCCAACAATGTCAAAGACTGTAGCGTGACCACCTCTAATATCACCGGCGCTTTCGGTTATGCTGCCGGCGTGTCAGGCCAGGTCAACGGCACTATCAGCAACTGCTACGCCGTCAACGTGAGCATCAAGGCCGGAGGTGTCGCCGCCACCTATCCATCCGGCGGTGTCGTCGGTTCATTGTTCAAGGGCAAAGCCGTCAATTGCTACTTCTCCGGTACGCTTGACGGCCGCTATCAGTCCGATCTGAGCCTGGGCGGCGTAGCCGGTGTGGCTTACCTGGGCGAAATCGACAAGTGCTACGCCACCGGCCATATCTATGGCTATGGCAACAAGGCTTCTGTAGGCGGTATCGTGGGCAACCTCTATGGCACCGTCACCAACAGCTACAGCAATACCGAGATTGTCAGCGTTTCTTCGCGCTACGTCGGCGGTATGACTGGATATGTACGCAACTGGAAGGATGACGCCGGCAACGTGTGCGAGAGCGTCATCAAGAACTGTTACTCTGCCGGACTCGTGGATGCCGAGACCTATCAGTACAACCCCGAGAAGGAGCGCAGAGAGTCTCTTGGCACCATCATGGAAGGCGCCAACCCCAAGGTAGAGAACATCTACTTCGACAAGCAGATTACCAACTTCAAGTCTACCGAGTATGGCGCCACCACCGCCGAGCTGACATCAGCCACAGGTCCCAAGGGCTTCGACGCCAGCGTATGGACCTTCACTGCCGGTGCCTATCCGCGCCTTAAGGGTATGGACGACACCGAGGCTGCCAAGCTGAGCGCCAGTGCCCTCGTCCTCGACGCCGAGAGCTCGCTCGACAAGGTGTGCAAGGATGCCCAGTTCACTCTGCTCGGCGCCACCACCGTCAAGTATGTGGTCAAAGGCAAGTTGGCCGACGAGGGAACCTACTCTTCCATCACCGGCAATACCCTCAAGATCAAGGAAGCATTCGGTACCGATACCATCTGCTTCGTCAACCCCAATGTCGGACTGAGAATGTTGCCCATCAAGGTATCGCCCATCTCTTACGAGGGCGAGGGCACCGAGGCCAGTCCTTATCTGCTCAAGACCAAGGAAGACCTCATCTCCCTGTCGCGCGTCACCACCGTGTCGGAGCAGCTCTTCCCCGACACTTACTTCAAGCTCGCCAATGATATCGACTTGCAGAAGGATACCCGTTTCCTTGGTATCTGCGCAAGCATCATCACCGGCTCTTCTGACGCCCATGTACAGTTTGCCGGCCACATCGACGGCGCTGGTCATACCATCCACAACATGGTCATCGACGGTTCGATGACGTGGACCACCAAGCCCACTGCCACCGCTTTGGGAACCCCCACGACCGGTTCGTGCATCGCCTATAAGGGCTTTGTGGGCCGTCTGGCTCCCGAGGGTAGCATCAAGAATCTGAACATCGCTGCCGACTGCCAGCTCACCGACTTCTGGGCAACCTCTGCCGCAGTGGTAGGTTACAACTACGGTACTGTAGAAAACTGTAAGAACTATGCCGATGTCTTAGGTTACAGTTGCTGGATTGGAGGTATCGTCGGTCAGAACCTCAAGGGCGCAGTAGTGCGCAATTGCTACAACGCCGGAAAGATTACTACCGGATATATGAACGCAGGCGGTATCGCAGGCTCCAACTATGGAGTCATCGAAAACTGCCAGAACACTGGTGACATCACAGCCACCATGCTGTCTACATTCATCTCTGGCTCCAAGGTCAACAAGCTCAGAAGTGTAGGCGGTATTACCGGCGGACTCACCGGCGGCCGTGTCGTCAACTGCGTCAACTCTGGTACCATCTCCGGCTACGGCCGCGTGGGCGGTATCTCGGGTACTATGGCTGAGGTCACTGGCTCGACCTACGATCACTTCAATGAGGCTGTCAACTGTATCAACTATGGTACCGTCCTCTCGGTCGACAAGATTGATGCTGGTTCGCTCGGTGGCGAGGCCGGCACCAAGGGCGAGTGCAAGGACAACTACTATGACGGTCAGATTACCGTACTCCAGGCCAACGGCAATGCCACCCTCGCTGGCACCAAGGCCGTAGAGACCTCAGTACTCACCAGTGGCAAGCCCCTGGCAAACTACTCTACCGACCTCTGGTCGTTTGAGGCAGGCAAGTATCCTTCACTCAAGCTCTTTGCCGAAGAGGCCGACGTCAAGGTAGCCCGCGGCATCATCATCAATGTGGCTGCCGGCGAGACTGCCAAGAGTCTGAAGAGCAACGTGGGTCTGGGCAATACCACCGACAACACCTGGACACTCAAGACCGGCACCGCCTTCAAGATAGTAGGTTCCAGCCTCGTTGTGCCCACCTCTGTCAAGGCTCTTGTCATCGACACCCTCGTGGTGACCTGCAAGAGCGGCATGGTCAAGCCATTTGTCGTAGAGAGTCGCCCCGTTGTGCCGCTTGTAGGAGCAGGTACAGCAGCAAATCCCTATCTCATCGGTACTGCCGACGACTGGAATGCTCTGGCCGACTACATCGCCACCTGTGGCGAGCCTATGACCGGCAATCACGTCAAGCTGACTGCCGACATCACCTTCGAAGGCAAGGAAATCAAGCCGTTCTCTTATGATGACGTGACAGCCTTCAATGGTATCCTCGACGGCAACGGCAAGAAGGTGACCGCCGACTACGCCGCCGATGGCGACGCTTCGGGTATGCTGTTCAAGACCCTTGCCAGCGATGCCTACGTTCACGATATCACCGTAGATGGCTCGTTCACCACAGCCTATTCCAAGAACGGCGGTATGGTGGGTACCCTTGAGGGCCGCCTCGAGAACGCCACCAACCGTGCCACCGTCACCGGAGCCAAGAAGGCTTACCTCGGCGGACTCGTAGGTATAGTACAGAAGGGCGCCAAGCTCGTCAACTGTGTCAACGAGGGCGCTGTTACCTCTGCCGGCACATATACCGCCGGACTTGTGGGCTACAGCTACGCCGGAGTCAAGTATGTAGATTGTGGCAACAAGGGTAAGGTGACCTATACCGGCGCCGGCACCAGCAAAAAACTCACCAAGTGCTACCTCTCCGGACTTATCGGTTACTGCTACACCGACTCGCTCATCCGTTGTTACAACACCGGCGAGGTGGTTGCAGCCAACCCCACCACCGTATGCACCCTCTCGGGTCTCATCGGTATGGCTACTGCCGACAAGGACTCTGAGCCTTATTACATGAAGGACTGCTACAACACGGCGAGCATCTCTTCTGCCGCCAACAATGCAGGCCTTATCGTAGATGTAAACTCTTCTGGCAACTCTAAGTTCTATATGGAGGGCTGCTACAACACCGGCGACGTTTCGTCGACAGCCACAGGTACGGTTTCGGGCACCAACACCGCAGGTATCGCCACACTCTATACCGCTGGCTCTACCTACCGCAACTGCTGGAACAGCGGAACCATACTCTCGCAGAAGCCGGTATATGCCGCTGGACTGTTTGCCAACAACAAGGGCACATTCACTGAGACCAACCGCGCGCGCTTCATTGGTTGCTACAACAAGGGCGACATCATCGCCTCGGGCAACCAGGGCGGCGGTGTGATAGCCTATGCTGCCAACTACAGCGTGGTAGACAGCTGCTACAATGAAGGCAACATCGAAGGCGGATTCGGACTTGGTGGCGTGGTTGCCGCACTTACCGGCAACAATACCGTCATGTCCAACTGCTGGAACAAGGGTGACATCACCACCACTTCCAACCGCGCCGGCGGAGTGATAGGCTACAACGCTTTTGGCGGCACCACTATCACCAACTGCTTCAACCTCGGCAACGTGTCTACCACAGGCACCGCAGCCAAGACCTGCTACGGCATCGGTGGTATCGCCGGACACGGTGGCGGTCACTACAAGAATGTTTACAGCTACGGCACCATCAAGGGTGTGGCTCGCGTAGGCGGACTCATCGGTTATACACAGGTGGGCTCTCTCCGCAACGGCGAAGTCATCGGTACCCGCGTCGAAGACAGCTACTTCGCCGGCAAGGTTGAGGCTCCCGCCGATACCTGCGCCATGATTGTAGGTGTCAAGATGACCGATAACCCCAAGTCATGGAACAGTGAGTACAACTATGTCAAGAACGTGTACTACGTAAGCCAGTATGCTACCGAGGGCGTCAACGATGCCGGTACAGCTCTGGCTCTGGCCGACCTGCTCAAGAAGGATATGGGCGAGGGTTGGACCTCCGACGACGACTACTGCTTCCCCGTACTCCAGGGCTTCTGCAACAACACCGACGCCAAGCTCGCTGCTGTTGCCGCATTGCTCGACGATGCCGACCTGAAGAGCGGCACGGTCACCAAGAGTTTCTACATCGGTCATCCCGATGACGTGACCATCACCGCCGACAATGCCTGTGTCACTGTCAATGGCAACAAGGTCAGCTTCACCAAGGCCTTCACAGGCACACTGACCTTGACTCTCACTGCAGGCGAGCAGACCCGCGACCTCACCTTCGATTGCAAGGTTGACGAGACTGCCGTAGGCATCGACACCATCGACACCGACGAGGACGTAGTCAAGAAGGAATACTTCACCACATCGGGCGTAAGGGTAGCCAACCCCAAGGCCGGTGACAGCACAGTCTATGTAGTGGTCAAGACCTACAAGGACGGAAGCCGCAAGACTGTGAAGGTAGTCCTTTAATTCACAAAGACCGATTAGGGTTTTGTTTTAATTCCCAGTCATCCCAGTGATAGACTGGAACACCGCAAGGCGGGGAGGGTAGTGATTATCCTCCCCGCTCCTTTTTTGGCTACGCCCGAGGTGAGCGTGCCGCCCGTAGGGAGTGTGGATGGTTGGCTCGGTAGCGTGGGTGGTGGTTGCGTCATTGCATACGGATATTGCGCCAGTGCAGATGGTTGTTGCCGCCAGCCCAAGTAGTCATCCCCGAGTCCATCATGGCGGGCTCGTATCGGAAGTCACGTGACCACGTATCGTATGTCACGCGGTCACGTGTCAATAGGCACGTGCTCTCGTATCAAAAGGTACGAGCCCGCCAATGTCATCTCCAGCAATCCGAAGCCCCTCCCCAGCCCTCCCCAAGGGGCGGGAGTCCCTACTTGCTGTGTTTGAGGGCGTTTGAGTGGCGCTCCTTCCCCTTGGGGAAGGTTGGGATGGGGCTCCTATGTTGGCCGCAGAAAGCCCCTCCCCAATTTCCCTTTTTGGGGAAACCGGAGAGGGGCTTGTCGCTGCTTTCTCTCTCCCTTTGGGAGAGTTGGAGAGGGGCTTTAGGGCTTCTCCTTAGTCTCCACTTATGGTGCCGAAACCATCTACGATTTCTGTCATGTCGTCTACATTATCGTAATCCCCTTCCTCTGCCATCTTGATATTTGAGCCGGCGAGGATGGTTGGTGCCTTTATCTGATAGACTGTCATTTCGGGCTTGATATATTCCTTCTTTTCCATATAGTTCTTGTTTTATTTGATGATAACTTTCATTGTCTTGTTGTCTCGCTTCACGATGTTGATGCCCTTTTGAGGTCCGTTGAGGCGGTGGCCCTGCAG
>OHUE01001261.1_pt1 | contig 11096 bp, 10 predicted proteins | sample 1579111 | NCBI WGS metagenome assembly OHUE01 (sample SAMEA3879524, study PRJEB24766) | human gut metagenome | biome: human-associated habitat; feature: feces | place: USA | collected 1985/1987 | reverse complement strand
TAGCTCAGTTGGTTCAGAGCGTCTGCCTTACAAGCAGAGGGTCGGGGGTTCGACTCCCTCTGCTCCCACTAGAAAGGATGGCTATTCAGTCATCCTTTTTTCGTATCCGGCTAACTCATGAAAAACCGCAAAAGTTTATGCGTGCCAACGGACAGTTCCGTTCACACACCTACGCAAACCCAGAGCGAAATACAGACGACATTGAAAACAACGGATCATATGGAATTTGACAACAGCGTTTCCCTGACGACGGACAGGGTACTGAATATCAACTCGGAGCTCGGACCCGAGGAATTTGCAGCCAAAGTTCTGGCGGCAATCCCGTCTGATGTCAAGTCCGGCAACCTCGGCTGCGGCCGTATCCTCGCTGACTACTCGATAATGATCCAGACAAGGTACGTCCTCTGCGACATCTACGAAGAAGGTCCGGAAAACCTCGAAGATAGCGACCGGCCAATTGGCAAAAACGCAGAAAGTGCAGCAATCACGGATAAAGTCAATGCTGCCGTGCCGAAAACAGAAAACGGCACTCCTGCCGGACCGACCCGACAGAAATACCGTATAGAACTCAAATATGGCAAGATGAACAGCCGCATCGCAGACATCCTCTACTGCGGAATGTTCCTGGCCTCATTCTGGTTCGCAGGAAACATGACCATCTTCACAGGCGTACTGGCAGCACTGCTGGTTATCGCAGCCGGCTACCTTCTCATCTCTTCCGCAAGATACAAGTTCGGCAAAAAACAATGTGAAGTAATCGCCGAAAGCATCGAAAAAACCCTTGAAGCAGGAAGCACACCGGAATCCGGTCGCGCCTAACCCAGCAAGCCCTCCGGGATTTTCATTGTAAGCACCTGATGTTCTTCGTCAATGTCAATGACAAGTTCATCATGGAGCGGAATCATAGTCTGTTCTCCGGAAGCCATATCTACGTAAAGGCATGGATTGCCAGGGATATCTTCAAAATCAGAAATCTCTCCGCATTCCACACCATGCTCGTCACAAAGCTTCCATCCCACCAACATTGAAAAATCCCCTTCTCCTTCTTCCATCACATCCCCGTAACAGGCAGCATTGACATAAACAGGCTGTCCCACAATCTCTTCCGCATCCTCGAAAGAGCGGATATCGTTCAGTCGGACCAATGCCTTGTCGTTGCCTCTCTGGACGAGATTTTCGATAAAAAAAGGAACCGGCAGTCCATCGGAATAGATGAACACCGGTTCGTGAATGTCAATGTCAGCGGGCAGGATATCGCGGAAACTCATAAGAATTTCCCCATCAGTGCCGTTCGATTTTACAATCCTGGCGGCCTGAATCAGATCAACGCCCTCCAACATGGAATTAAGCCTCCTGTGCAGGTGCTTCTGCAGCTGCTTCCTCAGCAGCCTTTGCGGCAGCAGCCTCTTCAGCAGCTTTTCTAGCAGCCTCTTCAGCCTCAGCCTTCTTCTTTGCAAGAGCCTCAGCTCTAGCCTCGTTAACCTTTACCTCAGCAGCCTCAGCAGCCTTTGCCTTGTCAGCGGCAGCCTTGTCAAGACCAAGTTTCTTAGCCTCGATCTTAGCGTCTCTCTGAGCTTTCCAGTCAGCGAATTTCTTGTCAGCCTGCTCCTGTGTAAGAGCGCCCTTAGCTACACCGCCTGCGAGATGCTTCTTGAGGAGAACACCTTCGTAAGAGAGAATACGACGGGCTACGAGTGTTGGTTCTGCACCAACGTTAAGCCATGCCAATGCTCTCTCGCCATCGAGGACGATAGTTGCAGGGTTTGTGTTAGGGTTGTAAGAGCCGATCTGCTCAATGTAACGACCATCGCGTGGTGAGCGTGCGTCTGCCACTACAATGTGGAAGAATGCGAAATTCTTCTTACCGTGGCGCTGAAGACGAATTTTAACAGCCATTGTAAGTCTGTTTTAATAATTTAACAAAAAAAAACCTAATGTATCCATCTCGTGGATAACGGACGCAAATTTAGGCATTTTCGGCGATATTATAAAGGTTATTGAAAAAATTTATGAAAATTTTCGCAAAAAGTTTTGCAAATCTAAAAACTATGCCTATCTTTGCAATCCCAAAGTGAAAGAGACATCATTCACGACATGCGGATGTGGTGAAATGGTAGACACGCTACTTTGAGGGGGTAGTGGGCGTTGGCCTGTGTGAGTTCGAGTCTCACCATCCGCACTGAAAAGCATCTGGATTAGTCCGGATGCTTTTTTCGTATATACCCGCGACACCAGCTCAACGTAAAATCGGGCTCAACGAAAAATCCCGGTTGATTTGCATTTCATAGTGCGTCTGAGGCACAAAGCAAGCGGAGCAGCCCTTGGGCTGATCTGCGCAGTTTGCTTTGAGCAGCCGGCCGGCGTATTTGCCGGCTGCGGTGCCGTGTGTCAGGCAAAGATCTTGGCAAGCCTGAAGATAAAGAATGGAATATCCCTTACGCCTCTGAACTGAGCCCTGAAAGCTTTTACTTTGGCATTAAAGGACTCTGCAGATGCATTGGTGGAACGGTTGTCGAAGTAGTTCAGGATAGTCTGGTAGTTATTCATAAACGTCTGTAATACCGTGTTGAAGCACTTCAGTTTCATCTTGTAGACCCTGTCATACCACTTGGCCAACTTGGTCATAAGGGTTGGCCTGTGGTCTATCTTAAGGTTGTATATCTGAACAAGTTCAAGATATCTGTCATAGCACTCCTTGATGTCCGGATATAGTCTGAAAAGCACATCCGCACGCTTCCGCTGCACTTCAGTCCATTTGCTGTTATGCATCAGCAGCAAGTGCTTGGACCTGGCAAGCAGCTGGCGTCTTGTCTCCCCGTTCTCGTATGTCTTGGGGACATACTGTCTCTTCTGGCTTTTCTCTAATTTTATCCTTTCGTTCTCCGCATCAATTGCTTCCCAGCGATGCTTGATGCGTATCTCCTCCAATGCTTCGCCAAGCAACTTCTGAACATGGAAACGGTCGCTGACCTGTATGGAACACGGAAACACACGCTTTACTATCAGTTGCATTGACGGCGACAAGTCAAGTGTAACCTCCTTGACAAGAGAGCGTTTGCCTGCCGATATCTTTCTCAGGACATCTATCACAACCTCAGCTTTGGTACCCTTGATCATAGCCACCAGAGAGCCTTTCCTGCCCTTGAACGCCTTGTTCGTCACAATCGTATAGAGTTCATCATGGGACAGGCAGGTCTCGTCAATGCTTAGATGAGTACCAATGTTCTCCGGGAAAAGCACATACTCCTCCGCGGTGTCACGCATCTCCCATTCCTCGAAACCGCTGATGTATTGCTTGTATTGACGTGCAAGAAGATCTCCATCAACACAATACATCTCTCCGATTGTCTTAATGCTCAAGACTGTGGACTCGATGCGCTTCTTTTAAAAAAGACACAAACTCCTTCGTGAGCTGTGTTCCCTCAAATGCTATTGAATAGGTCTTTGTCAAGATCTCATTGGTCTCAGTATCAAGCCACTTGCGCCTGCGGACATGGAGATATACAGCATTGCCTCTGATTGGGTAATCCTGTATCTTCTTAGATGATGTGAATCCATTGAATACAACACGACGGGAAGAAAATTCTACAGGGATACTCTTCTTCTCGTCCAAATGTATATGTATCTCCTCTTCCTTTGGATAATGCTGTATCGATACGATGTCAAAGTTCTCAACGATGACGCTAGGAAAGAGTGTCTCTAATAATGTCTTTGTTACCATAACACAAAGGTAACAAGACTAATTTTATCAACCTACTTTTTACGTTGACCCGTTTTTACTATATTTGTATCTGCTAAGAATTTCTTGCTTCTGACGCAAAAAATGACGAGGAATTGCTTCCCCGCCTTGAATGTTTTCACAACGGAATAATCCTTATTGTGATTTGCTTCAGATAGTGCAAAATTAAAACAATTTATAGAAAAACAAAAATAATTGTCATACTTATGAAAAAGATTCTGGGTTTGGATTTGGGTGTCGGCTCTGTAGGCTGGAGTGTTATATCATGCGATGATGAGCACAGACCACTGGAGATATTGGGCATGGGTAGCAGAATTGTTCCGCTTACACCTGAAGAATCAAATGAGTTTTCATCAGGAAATGCTGCTTCGAAAAATCAGAGCAGGACGCAGAAACGTACTGCAAGGAAAGGGTATGACCGTTATCAGTCAAGACGTAAGGCATTGACTGATAAACTCAGAGAACTGGATATGTTGCCGGATGAAACATTGATAAAACTTCCTGTACTGGACTTGTGGACACTTCGGGCACGTGCTGCAACTCCAGGAGACAAACTGTCATTGCCGGAAATAGGTCGAGTATTATATCATCTTAACCAGAAACGTGGATACAGATATTCTAAGGAGGATGATTCTGCTGACAAGACGCAACGTGACTATGTTCAGGCTGTGAATAAACGCTTTCAGGAAATCAAGAATGAAGGTCTTACGATAGGTCAGCATTTTGCCGTAAAACTGAAGGCGAGCGAGGTGATCACAGATAAGGGTGCGTTCTATAATTATCGCATAAAAGAGCAGGTCTTTCCTCGTGCTGCCTATGTGGAGGAGTTTGACAGGATAATCCAATGTCAGAGGGAATTCTATCCTGAAGTGTTTACAGAGGCAATTGTCAATGAAATCAGAAATGAGATAATTTACTACCAGCGACCACTGAAATCGTGCAAGCATCTTGTGTCTGTATGTGAATTTATGCAACGCGAGCTATTTGATGCTGAGCATAATCCTATAAGAAACGGGAAGGGGGAAATAGTTGTTGCAGGACCTAAATGCGCTCCGAAATCTTCTCCTCTGGCCCAGGTATGCAAGATTTGGGAAGAGATAAACAATATCAGGATTACCAATAAGGAAAACGATGAGTATTTCATCAGCATTGATAATAAACATGAGATATTTGATTTTCTGAACACTCATGAAAAAATGAAGGCCGATGATTTGTTCAAGATTCTTGGCCTTGCAAAAAATAGCGGATGGTCAGCCGATAGGGCCATGAGTAAGGGTATGGTCGGAAATACCACGAGAGTTGCATTGATGAAGGCCTTGAAGGGAAGACGCGACATCGATGAAATTTTGCGGTTTGATCTCAGGGAGGTGGAATCCAATCAGGTCAATGCTGATACAGGAGAGGTCTTGATGGAGATAAGTGCCGAATGTGAGAGAGAACCGCTCTATCGGCTTTGGCATATAATATATTCAATATCAGATAAGAACGAGCAGAAGTCTGCCTTGAAAAATCAATTTGGAATTTCGGATGAGTCAATGTTGGAATCGCTTTGCAAGATTGACTTTGTCAAACAAGGATATTCCAGTCGTTCATTCAAGTTTATGAGAAAGATTCTTCCTTCTCTGATGGATGGTGCCAAATATAGCGAGGCTTGTGATGTCATAGGAATCAATCATTCGGACAGCATCACCAAGGCGGAGAATCAGATCAGGAAACTGTTGACGAAATTGCCTCAGTTGCAGAAGAATGAGCTCCGTCAGCCGGTGGTCGAAAAGATTCTGAATCAGATGATCAATGTCGTCAATGCTGTCATTGACAAGTATGGCGCTATTGATGAGATTAGGGTTGAAATGGCTCGGGAACTGAAATTGAGCAAGGCTGGGCGAGAGTCTGCTGCAAATAATATCCGTACGAGGGAAAAGGCCAATGAGGAGATTGCTAAAAGAATTGAGGAATTGGGTCTGGTTCCATCCAAGAACAAGATTCTTAAGTACAGATTGTGGGAAGAGTCAGGTAAGCGTTGCTTCTATTGTGGCCAGCCTGTGAGTGCGACTGAATTTCTCAACGGTTTGGATGTTGAGATTGAACATGTTGTCCCTAAATCTCTCCTGTTTGATGATTCTTTCTCGAATAAAGTCTGCGCTTGCCGTAAATGTAATGCGGAAAAGGGTAATGCCACTGCATTTGATTTCATGAAAGGACGTGGGGAGAATGCGTTTGAAGACTATTTGAAGCGTGTCGAGACGGCTTTTAAAGAGAATAAAATCAGCCAGACAAAGAGAAATAGGCTCCTTACTCCTGCCGACAAGATTCCGAAGGACTTCATTTCCAGACAATTGGTCCAGACTCAATATATTTCGAGAAAAGCGATGGAGATTCTGAATCAGGTTTGCCGGAATGTCTATGGCTCAAGTGGAGATGTGACTGCATATCTGCGTCGTATATGGGGGTATGATGAGATACTCCATTCTTTGGATTTGCCGAGATATCGTGATGGTAATCTTACCGAGGATGTTACTTATGTCCACAGAGGGCAGACTCATACTGAAGAAAGGATAAAAGACTGGTCAAAACGTTTGGACCACAGGCATCACGCCATAGATGCTCTTACAATCGCCTGCACGAGACAGAGTATTATTCAGAGGCTGAATACTTTGAATGCAAAGACTGCCATTGGTGAAGAACAAATGTCATTGGACAAATGGACATTGGCACAGGCTCATTTCAGTGTGGCTGATGTTGCTGACCATGTGGCAGATATTCTTGTTTCATTCAAGTCCGGCAAGAAGGTTACCACACCTGGAAAGAGGTATGTTTACAAGGCTGGGAGGCGTAGGGTTGCGCAGGAAAATATCCTTGTGCCTAGGGGCGCTCTGAGTGAGGAAAGTGTTTATGGCAGAATCAAGAGCATAGAAGAGAAGGTTCCTGTCAAGAAATTGTTCGAACGTGTGGATGACATTGTCAAGCCGAGGATAAGGCATCTGATTCGTGAGCGTTTGGAGGCGTGTGGTGGAGATTGTTCGAAAGCGGTGTCGTCGCTCAAGAAATCACCGTTGTATCTGGATGAGGAAAATACGATTATGCTTGAGTATGGCAGCTGCTTCAAGCCGGAGTATGTCATAAAGTATTCTCTGAATTCTATCAAGACCAAAGATGCTGCTTCGATTGTTGATAAACATGTCCGGGAGGTTGTGACTGAGCGTCTTGCCGCTTTCGGAGACGATCCTAAGAAGGCATTTGCTGAGCCTTTATATGCAGATGAGGTCGGTAAAATTCAGATCAAGACTGTAAGATGTTATACCGGTTTGTCTCAGGTCGTGCCAGTCAAGAAAGATGCTGACGGAAATGATATTGGTTTTGTGAAGCCTGGTAATAATCACCATATTGCCATCTATAAGGATGCGGATGGAAAGTATCAGGAGTGTATTGTTACATTCCGCGATGCCGTTGAGCGCAAAAAGTATGGAATCCCGGTGGTTGTAAGGAATCCTGTTGAGGCCCTTGACACTATCATTGACAAGAATGTTCCTGAGGATCTGGCCGGAGGGCTGCCTTCTCCTGAATGGACATTTGTTATGAGTATGCAGCAGAATGAGATGTTTGTGCTTGGAATGGGGGAAGATGAATTCAATGATGCAATGGCCGGAATGGATTATAAGTCTTTGGGTGAGCATTTGTATAGGGTACAGAAGCTGGCGTCGTCTGATTATTTCTTTAGGAGTCAATATGAGACGAAATTGGATGATACTAAAAATGCTCTTTTAATGAAAAAGTATTACAGAACGCGGAGTTTCAAAGCATTATTTGCCCTCAATCCTCATAAAGTTTCCATCAGCCTGCTTGGCGAAATTTCATTGAAAGATGATTAAGCGTTCTCTATACTTCGGAAATCCGGCATATCTGTCATTGAAACTCAGGCAACTTGTCATAAAGAAGCCTGAGGTGAAGGGTGATATGCCTGATTTTGACGATGCGGGGACGTATAGGGAAGTCGTCAAGACTATTCCGATAGAGGATATCGGCCTTATTGTTCTGGACTGTCCGCAAATTACTGTCACTGAGGGACTTTTGGAAGCATTGCTGGAAAATAATTGCGCTGTGGTTACCTGTGACAAATCTCATCTTCCTGTAGGGTTGCTGCTGCCTTTGTATGGAAATAAGATTCAGGCGGAAAGATATCAGGAACAAATCAATGCATCTTTGCCTCTGAAGAAGCAGGTTTGGCAACAGACGGTTCAATGCAAGATCCGGAATCAGGCGGCCATGTTGAAGTACGTTACCGGACAAGAGGCCAAAAATATGTTGATTTGGGCGGATTCTGTGAAGAGTGGAGACGCTGACAATCTCGAAGGTCGTGCGGCGGCGTTTTATTGGAAATCGGTTTTCATTGACAACCCGAAATTTACGCGAAGCGATGATGATATTGTCAATGCAATGCTGAATTATGGTTATGCGATTGTACGCGCAATCGTTGCTCGTGCTCTGGTGGGGGCAGGGCTTATTCCTACGGTCGGTGTGCATCATCATAATCGCTATGATGCATATTGTCTGGCTGATGATATAATGGAGCCTTACAGACCTTACGTGGACAGGCTCGTGATTGACATTGTCAATGCCGGTATTCCTGAGGAACTAGATGTCAATGTTAAGCGTGTCTTGCTGGAACTTCCTGTCAAAGAGGTGATTATAGACGGCATTCGTAGGCCGTTGATGCTGGCTGTGAGCCAGACGGTCAATTCTCTGCAGAAGTGTTTTTCAGGCAGTTCCCGTAAAGTCATATATCCTTCTATGTGATGGACAGGTTCAGCGAGTATAGAATTATGTGGGTTCTGGTTTTCTTTGATCTTCCTACTGATACCAAGAAAGAGAGGAAGAATGCAGCCCTCTTCAGAAAGCGTCTGATGGAGGACGGCTTTGTCATGTTCCAGTTCTCCATCTATATGCGCCACTGTCCGTCATCTGAGAATGCCCAGACTCATATTGCCCGTGTAAAGTCCTTTTTGCCTGATTATGGTCAGGTGGGCATATTGTGCATCACAGACAAGCAGTTCGGTAACATGGAGTTGTTTTCTGAGCACAAGCCGAAAGAGTCGGAGGATATTTATATCCAGCTTGAACTCTTTTAGTTTACTTGAATGGCCTTGCACTGTCAGTTGAAAAGCCCCGCTCTAGAGAGCAGGGCGTAGATAAAAAGTGTCAAAATGGAGCATTACCATCTTCTCGCATGCCACTGACATAGAAATGAAAGGCTTCTACAATATTTCTTTTAAAGTCTTTGTTGTTGCAACGCATGCGATATTTACATCTGCAGGGGCGTCTATTCCGCGTGGCGATATCCCTGAATCTTATTCCATTTGCCGCGGGTGAAGTCGGGCACGAGGACAGGTTTGCTGCCATTTTCGATGGAAGCGGCGGACAGGTCACCGATGCAGGACCACTCGGCGGCATCGTAAACATCCATGTCGAGCGGCTTTCCGTTTCTGAGGCACCATACCAGACGGTAATCCATGATGAAATCCATTCCTCCATGTCCGCCTACTGATTTGGCTTTCTCTTCGATGTCCTTGACAATAGGGCTCTGATACTTCTCCAGAAGTTCCATATATACATCTCCGGAAACGAAAGTATGTGCAGAGAGGTTCTCGAAATCCACATCGCCGTTAATCTGCTCAGGTTCGAACGCGAATCCCGGACGAGGATACTTTTCCGCATATCCTTTCGTTCCGACGACCTGGTACATCCTGTCATAAGGACGCGGAGTATAGACATTGTGCTGAAGAAGGATGGTCTTGCCTTTGGCGGTATGAATCATTGTGGAAGTCTGGTCGCCATTCGCGAATGTCTCAGCTCCCATGTTCTTCTTGGCTATTTCTAGACCGACAACCGAAATGGTGGCCATTGAAACTAGATAGTCCATCCTGTCACCGCGGTGTATGTCAAGTACCTGACAGTCAGGTCCCAAACCATGGGTGGCATAAACATCGCCTGCATGTGCCTGGTCAAATGCCAGACGCCAGTTGTCGTGATATTTGTCCCAAAAATCCGAAAGATTATGAATGTAAGAGCCTTCCGTATGGAGTACCTCGCCGAACAGTCCCTGCTGAACCATATTGAGTGTGGTAAGTTCATAGAAATCATACACGCAGTTTTCCAGCATCATGCAATGCTTGCGTGTCTGCTCGGACACATCGACCAGCTGCCAGCATTCAGCCACAGATGTTGCCGCAGGCACCTCCACGGCGACGTGTTTTCCATGCTGCATCGCGTACACTGACATTTCCACGTGGCTGTCCCATGGGGTGCAGATATACACGAGATTGATGTCGTCACGTTCGCAGAGCCTCTTCCAACTTTCTTCTCCGAAATATTCGGCAGCAGCAGGCTTTCCGGCGCTTTTCAGAATATCCTGTGACTTCTTTACGCGGTCTTCCTCCAGGTCGCAAAGCGCTACTGTACGGGTTCCGTCTATATGGGTGAAACGAGACACGGCACTCGGTCCTCTCATACCCAGTCCGATGAAACCGATTCTTACAGTGTCAATCGGATCCGCCGCAAACTGTAGCATATCTTGCTGACCAGCAGCCGGCTCAGGCTCATTGAAAACAATGACGCCATCCTTAATCTTATAATTTTTCCCATCCTTACCGCAGTCTCCGTAGCACCCGGACAATATTGCTGCCGCCAGAACTGTCAATGCCAAAAGTTTGTGTTTCATAATTATCTGATTGTTTGATTATTCTTCTATATTCATTAGTGTTTGGTTAAAAATCATACATGTCTTTGAAAATATTGGAAATTAGGTAGTTACAAAGGCGTTTTTGTGCGTGACGATTTGAGTCATTCTTTTGTACCCTCCTCTTTACCTTCTTTGCGCCCTGCTACACGTCCCTCTTTGTGCCCTTCTTTAGCCCTTCCTCACGCCCGCTCTCATGTGCGTACTCAACCTGATTGTAAGTGCCACGTTCCGTATTCATGGCATTAATGTCATTGATTCTGTCTTCGTCGTCAAGCTGGGCGAATTTCAGGATGATGTGAACTAATTGCTATGCATTGCTCAGTTCTTTCTTCAGCTTGGATACCTCTTCTTCTGAGAGCCCTGTGGCCTGAGTGATAATCTCGCAAGAGGCCCCGAGTCGAATAAGATTTATCGCGATCTTCGATTGTCCCTCTTTGAGCCCTTCTTCTTTGCCTTCCTTGCGACCCTCTTCTCGTCCTTCTTCTCGTCCACTCTCATGCGCGTATTCGATCTGATTGTATGTGTCCCGTTCCGTATTCATGGCCTTAATGTAATTGATTCTGTCCTCGTCGTCAAGCTGGGCGAATTTCAGGATGATGTGAACTAATTGCTATGCATTGC
>OHUE01001249.1_pt1 | contig 11193 bp, 7 predicted proteins | sample 1579111 | NCBI WGS metagenome assembly OHUE01 (sample SAMEA3879524, study PRJEB24766) | human gut metagenome | biome: human-associated habitat; feature: feces | place: USA | collected 1985/1987 | reverse complement strand
CTGTCATCAATGCTGACGGTCATGCCGGGCAGAGGGCCGGGCATGGGCTTTTCACCGGGGTTGTGGTGCTTGTAGATCTTGCCCAGCTCCAGCTTGCCTTCGGCGTTGGTGGCCTCGGCACGGGTGGGCACCACAGGGCTGTTGAACAGGGTGTTCAGCACAAGGCCTGCCTGCTGATCCAGCCGCAGATGCTTGACCATATCCTCAGCGCGCTGCTCAGGGCTCAGCCGCCAATCCTTGTAGGGGGCCAGCACGCCGCTGTTGTCCAGATCCTTAAAGTACAGGCCGGTCACACCGATGTCGGGGCCGTTGACGTTGTGGAAGATGACCGGCTCAAGATACTGGTCAATGATCTGCTCGCCCTCTTCCAGAGCGTAGGGTGCAGGGATCACGCCGTCCTTGGCCTCTGCCCACTGGTCGGCGCTGGTATACCGTGTCTGCATAATGTTTCTCCTTTGTCTCTGTGCCTGCCACAGCACAGCTGATATATTACTTGCCTGTTTATTATACTTCCAGCGCAGATCGTTCGCAAGCAAACAAATAAAAAAAGTTACAAACTTTGGCGTAGTATACAAGGATGTTCTGCCGGATTTGTGCAACTTTCCCCTATCCTGATCCACAAGCCGGGTTCGCTTCCTGCTGACAATGCTGCATAAAAATAACCCTCTCCGTCAACGCCGCAGGCTTTGACAGAGAGGGTCGTATCCTTAATTTACCAGATCATCTGGATGCGGCCTGCGCCGTACGGGTCCTCGTAGTTGAGCAGGTAGCCGGGGTATGCGGCCAGCGGGCTGTTGGCGCTGGACAGGTGCGGCAGACCCGCAGCATCTGCGCCGTCAAAAATCATAGCGTAGGTAGACATGACCAGATAATCCTCGGACACATAGTCCTTGATCAGCTCTGCGCCGTCAAACATGGCAAAGCCATCGCCCAGATTACGCAGGGTGTAGTTCATGCCGGCCAGTGCGTAGGTAGCACCCGGGTCCAGCGGTAGATAGCTGCCGGAAGCCTTATCGTAGATCTTCACGTTCTGCACGCGCGGGGTGCCGGTGACGCTGCCGATCCAGACGTTCTTCTCGTCGGTCTGCACAGTGTTGGGGATATCGGTGTGGATCTCGTAGGTAGCACCGGCCACCTGCAGGAAGCCGCCGTTCTCCTTGCCATCCTCGCCTGCAAAGCGGGCTGCAAACTCCAGTGCGTCTTGGATCTGCTTGCCGGTGACCGACATCAGGCAGGCCACGTTGCCAAAGGGGCTGACCTGCTTGCAGGTCTTGAAGGTCCAGTCGCCTGCGGGCACGTCGGCGCGGATGCCGCCGCCATTCATGATGGCCACATCACAGTGCAGCTTTTCCACCTCGTTGAAGTAGGTGTAGATGCCGTCAGCCACAAAGTCGCCGAGGTTGGTCTCGGCAGAGCGGATGCGGCGCTTGCCAGTGGCGGGGTCAGAGACGTAGAAATCGCTGTCGCCCACAGCGATCTTCTCGCCCAGCATATCGTCCACGGTGTTCACCCAGCTGGTCTGCATGGCGGCGATGCCTGCGTCCATGCCCTCGTGGGTGGGGATGAGTTTGGTGGTAATGGTGCCGTCCGCAGCGATGGTCATCTCGCCAACATTGGCAAAGTAAGAACCGGTCTGGGTCAGGGTGACAGCCTTGCCGGAAGCATCCTGCACCTGCTTGTTCTCCATTACGGTATGGGAGTGGCCGTCGATAAAGGCGTCAAAGCCGCTGGTGTGGGCAATGACTTCCTCACTGGTCCACGGAGAGGAAGAGGGGTCTACGCCCAGATGGCCCAGACCGATGACCACATCCGCCAGAAGCTTTGCCTTATCAATGGCCTTCTGCACGGCGTCATAGAGCTTTTTGCCGTCCTCGCCGCCCTGAATATCGTAGATGTACTTGCGCTGTGCCTTATCCATAAAGTAGGCCGGGGTGGACTTGGTAAAGGTCTCGGGGGTGGTCACGCCCACAAAGGCAATGCGTCTGCCGCCGCGCACGAACACCTTGACGGAGGGCAGCACACGCAGCGTAGTGCGCAGGTCTACCCAGTTGCAGGACAGGTACGGGAAGTCGGCTTCCTTCATGATGGCCTTGGCGCGGTCCATGCCGTAGTCAAACTCGTGGTTGCCGGGGGTGGCGACATCGTAACCGGCAGCGTTCATCAGCTTGATGATGGAGGCACCCTCGTCCATAGAGCCATAGGCAGTGCCCTGCACATGGTCGCCTGCGTCCACCAGCAGCACATCCTTGCCGGCGTTCTGGTAACTCTGCTTCAGGTCGGCAATGGCGGCGTAGGTCAGCTTGGGGCTCTGCTTGTCGATGTAAGTATGGACATCGTTGGTGTACAGGATGGTGACGTCAGACTTATCACCAAGCCAGCAGGCCGATGCGGCGGGCGCACCGATGGCCATGGATGCAGCGGCAGCGGTCACACCAGCAGCCTTTAAAAAGCTGCGACGGGAAATAAGTTGTTTCACAGGAAAACGACCTCCTTTTATTTTTGGCGTATCGCATTTGAGGCAGGCTCTTCCCTCCTGCCCTTTCAATAGCTCTAGCATAGCACAGAACGCCGCCGCAAACAAGCCAAAATCATTCTTTTGGCACAAATTATTTTCACGCTCTGCTTTATTTTGACGCATATTGTACCATTTTTACACAAAAAAGACCTCCCCGTGCCCTGTCGCAGAGCAGCGGAGAGGTCTTTTTTAGGGGGTGTTGACCCGTTGCCGGGTCTATCGGAGGAGAGGGAAATATCAGATGGCGTTATACTCCTTGAGGAACTTCTCAAGGTCGGTGCCCTCGATCTTCTTCAGGGCTTCCTTCAGAGCCAGACGCGGGATCAGCGGCAGATCCATGTCGGTGATCTTTTTGCCGTCGCGCAGCTTCACGGTGGCATCGATCAGGGCGCGCACATCGTAGGTGCTGCCCCAGACCTCGGGCACGCCGCGGTCAATGTTCAGCAGGGTGTACACAGCCTCCATACCGGTGCGCATGGAGTACTCGGTGGTAAAGATGGTATCGCGGGCGGTCTCGGCAAACTGACCGAGGAAGGCGAAGTTCACAGCACCCTCGGGCACAACATCGGGACGGTCGCCCATGGCACGGGGCATGAAGAAGGCGTCGATATAGGGCATCATCACAGGCACGGTGTTGGCACTGTGCTCTGCCAGCTCAGCGATCTGATCCTCGGGCACACCGATGTGGTACAGCCACTCCATGCAGATCTCGCGGCCGGTGCAGTCGCGCATGGGCTTCTTGACGTAATCGCCGGGCTTATCGCTGAACAGGCCGTACACCCAAACGCACAGCTGGTTCTTGGGCTGATCCTTAAACTGCTGCTGACGGTTCAGCGTCCAGCTGAGCAGCCAGCTGGAGTCCTTGACGGTGACGATGCCGCCGGTGACGGTGTGGCCGCTGAAGGGGTCGCGCTTGCAGATCTTGCGGATATACTGAGGGATCTTGTCGTCCAGCGTGGTGATGGTGGCGCTCTCCCAGTTGCTCAGTTCCGGCTCGGAGCAGAACTTCTCCGGGTGACCGAAGGAGGGATCCTGTGCGGCGATCTTCTTCCACAGATCCCAGCCGTTGCCGGGCTGGATGGTGGGGTCAAAGCCGGTGGCCTTATCCTGTGCACCCACGGTGCAGCTTTCCACGCAGCCGCCGTTGGTGATGAACAGCAGATCGTTCTCGGTCAGATCAATGTTGGTGGTCTCGCCCTCATGCACCACGGTGACGGAACTTGCCAGCTTGCGGCCCTTCTGGATATCGAACTTCACGTCCGTGACCTTGGTGTTGTAGTGGAACTGCACGCCGAAGCCTTCCAGATAGCGCACCATGGGCAGGATGATGGACTCGTACTGATTATAGCGGGTAAAGCGCAGGGCGGTAAAGTCCGGCAGACCGCCGATGTGGTGGATATAGCGCTTGAGGTACAGCTTCATCTCCAGAGCGCTGTGCCAGTTCTCGAAGGCGAACATGGTGCGCCAGTACATCCAGAAGTTGGAGTTGAGCACCTCGTCATCAAAGAAATCGGTGATCTTTTTATCCTGCAGCTGCTCGTCCGGGGTAAAGAACAGCTTCATGATCTCCATGGCACCCTTATCGGACAGGCCGAATTTGCCATCGGTGTGAGCATCCTCGCCGCGGTTGACGGTGGCACGGCACAGGGAGAAGTTGGGGTCCTCCTTGTTCAGCCAGTAATACTCGTCCAGCACGCTGGCACCCTCGGTCTCCAGAGACGGGATGGAGTGCAGCATATCCCACATAACTTCGAAGTGGTTGTCCATCTCGCGGCCGCCGCGCATCACATAACCGATATCGTACTTGTAGCCATCGCAGGCGCCGCCGGCCAGTGCGTTCTTTTCAAACACATGGACGTGCTCGCCCTTCATCTGGCCGTCGCGCACCAGATAGCAGGCAGCGGTCAGGGCTGCCAGACCGGAGCCGATGATATAAGCGGATTTATGATCCACGCCCTCCGGCTTTTTGGGGTGTGCAAAAGCTTCATAATTGCCACTGGAATAGTACATAAAAAAGCCTCCCTGCTTCCATATTTTCGTTTCACAGCCTTCATCGTGCTGTTCTCTATGGCAACAGTATACCCCGCAAAGTGAACCGGAACAACAAACAAACTTTGCCCGGTGTATAGATTTTTTACATCCGCCCTCATTTGCTGGAAATGCGTACAAATTGTGACATAAAGTAACCCCTCTCAGGCGCTTCGCGCCAGCTCTCCCGAAGGGAGAGCTTTATCAGCGCTGACCGTAAGAGATTCTTAAAAGCTCCCCCTGAGAGGGCAGACTTCCCCCGCACCGGGGGAAGATGTCACCGTAGGTGACAAAAGGGGGAATCTGGCAAAGCCGCAAGGCTTTGACCGAGAGGGTTTCTCTAAGCAAATCTTCCCATACAAAAAGAGAGCCGCCGCACAAGGTTCTGTGCAGCGGCTCTCCGGTGGATTTTAGTTCATCTGTTCCAGAGCCTTTTTCAGGTTCTTTGCAATCTGGTCCGGGCAGCTGGTGCTGCGGAAGCCGCACAGCGTGCCGTCCAGACGGGCAATGGCATCCTCTGCCTTCATGCCGGTAAGCAGCTGGCAGATGCCCTTCAGGTTGCCGTTGCAGCCGCCGATGACCTCGATGGAAGCAATGGTGTGGTCATCGTTCAGTACAAAGTTGGTCTGCTTGGAGCAGGTGCCCTTGTTCGGGAAGGAAAATTCCTTGCTCATAGTCTTTACGTCCTCTCTCTTTTACGTTTTTCGGCGATGGCGCGCAGCTGCGCTGCGGCTTCGTCCGGTGCGGTACAGGTGCCGATGGGGTGCGGGTGCTTGTGGTTGCGGCCATGGAAGTCCGTACCTGCGGTCGCCACAAGGCCGTACTGCTTGCACAGAGCAAGGCACTCGGCGCTGTCCTCCGGGCTGTTGCTGGGGTGGTACACCTCTATGCCGTCCACTGCGCCCTCTGCCGCCAGCTCACGCAGCAGGGGCATACTTTTATACACCGTGGGGTGGGCAAACACCACCGCACCGCCGCTGGCCTTGGCGGTAGCCAGCACCTGCCGCACCGGCAGATACTCCGGCGAGTGCAGCACGATGCCCCGGGGGTTCCACCCGAACAGCTTGTGGTAGGTCTCGCCGTAGATGCTGCCATCGGTCAGACCCAGCAGTTCCAGTGCCTGCATCAGCCCGCTTTTGAACAGCACCCCGCTGGCCTTTGTGGTCTCCCATGCAAGGTCGGTGGTAAACTGCGGGTACAGCTGCTCCAGCTCCTTTGCGCTCTGCAAAGCGCAGGCGTTGCGGCGCTCCTTCATAATGGCGCAGTGCTCCCGCAGCGCCGGGCAGTCCGCGTCCGGGTAGTAGCACAGCAGGTGCACCCGGTGCTGCCGCTCAAAGTCGTAGCCGGTCAGCTCCACGGCGGGGATCAGCTCTACCCCGTCCTGCCCGGTGTGGGCATAGGCGTACTGAGCGCTGAGCAGGGTGTCGTGGTCCGAAAGGGCGATGGCGTGCAGCCCGGTGCGGGCGGCGATGGGTGCCAGCCGCTCGATGGGCACAGCACCATCCGAGCAGGTGGAATGGATATGCAGGTCACAGGACATAGCGGGTTACTTCCTTAGTGCTTATAGAAATTGATCAGGCAGCCGTCAGCCAGGATCTGGCGCTCGTCGGTGGTGAGCGGAGCCATGTACAGCTCAAACTCCTTGACGGTATCGCCCAGAACATAGGCCTTGATGTTCTGCAGGTCGCCCTTGAGTGCCTCCCGCACATTGGGGATGAGCACATAATCCCCCAGACCAAAGGGGGTGGCACCTGCCAGCTGCAGGGGCAGCATGCCCCAGTTGATCAGGTTGGAGCGGTAACGCTTAGTAGCGTACTCGGTAACGATATTGGCACCGGCACCCAGCACACGCTGGCAGCTGGCGGCCTGCTCGCGGGCAGAGCCATCGCCGGGCTTGACCGCAAAGATGGCAGAAGCGATCTGGATATCGTTCCAGTTCAGCTGTTCGCAGCCGGGCACGGCGTTCACCTTTGCCAGCAGGGCGGCGTCCCCTGCACCGGCGCGGCGGGCAACTTCCTCGGCCTGCACAGCCTTGGCGCGGCCCACATACTCCGGGTCCTTGCGGCTGAGGGTGAACTCGGCCAGACCCAGGGGATTAGAGCGGTAAGAAGAGGTCTCACCGGAGGGGATCAGCTCATCGGTGGTGGTGACGGGATCGGTGATATAAGAAGCCACTTTCAGCAGCAGGTTGTCGCCCAGCGGTGCGATCTCCGGCCAGTCCTTGATGTTAGGGCCAAACTTGAGCAGGGCATCGTAATCGCCCTTGCCAAAGCCCTGATACACGCGGGTGTCGTAGCTGGAAGCATCGTACTGGTACTCCGGCACGGTGGGATCATAGTCAATGTCGGTGGCGGGGGTCAGGATGCCGCCGTTTGCGGTGGTGGCTGCAATGCTGCGGGCATCCATCAGTGCCACACCGGCCAGCTGGCCGCTGCCGGGCTTGGAGCCCTCGCGGCTGGGGAAGTTGCGGGTGGTGTGACGGATGGACAGTGCACCGTTGGCGGGCACATCGCCTGCGCCGAAGCAGGGGCCGCAGAAGGCGGTGCGGATGGTAGCGCCACTGGCCATCAACTCGCCAATGACGCCGGTGCGCACCAGTTCCATCATGATGGGCTGACTGCCGGGGTAAACGCTCAAGGCGTAGTCGCCGCAGCCGCCGGTATGACCCTTGAGGATGGAAGCAGCCTCGTAGATGCTGTCGTACAGACCGCCTGCGCAGCCTGCAATGACGCCCTGATCCACACGCAGCTTGCCGTTTTCGATCTTGCTGCACAGATCCAGCTGCACATCCTTGCGGCCGATCAGCTTCTGCACATCCTGCTCGCAGGCGTGGAGGATGTCCTCCAGATTTGCGTTCAGCTCCTCAATGGTAAAGGCGTTGGAGGGGTGCATGGGCAGGGCGATCATGGGACGGATGGCAGAAAGATCCACCTCCACCACGCCATCGTAGTAGGCAAGGTCTGCCGGTGTCAGCTTTTTATAGTCTGCTGCACGGCCATGCACTGCCAGAAAACGCTGGGTGACTTCGTCGGTCTCCCAGATGGAGGACAGACAGGTGGTCTCGGTGGTCATGGCATCAATGGCGTTGCGGGTATCCTGCCGCAGGGAAGCAATGCCGGGGCCCACGAACTCCATGACCTTGTTCTTGACGTAGCCGCTCTTGAACAGCTTGCCCACAAGGGCAATGGCTACATCGTGGGGGCCGCAGCCCGCCGGCAGACTGCCGGTCAGGTAGATGGCCACCACACCCGGGCGGGCAACATCATAGGTGCGGCCCAGCAGCTGCTTTGCCAGCTCGCCGCCGCCTTCACCGATGGCCATGGTGCCCAGTGCGCCGTAGCGGGTGTGGGAGTCAGAGCCAAGGATCATTTTGCCGCAGCCGGCAAAGCGCTCGCGCATATACTGGTGGATGACTGCCATGTGCGGGGGCACAAAGATACCGCCGTACTTTTTGGCAGCGGACAGGCCAAAGCGGTGGTCGTCCTCGTTGATGGTGCCGCCCACAGCACACAGGCTGTTGTGGCAGTTGGTAAGCACATAAGGAATGGGGAACTTTTCCAGCCCGGAAGCACGGGCGGTCTGGATGATGCCCACAAAGGTGATGTCATGGCTTGCCATGGCATCAAACTTGATCTTCAGGTTCTCGGCATCGCCGCTGGTGTTGTGTGCCTGCATAATATTGTAGGCCATGGTACCGGTCTTAGCCGCGGCAACGGCAGCGGCATCAAAGCCCTTTGCTGCCAGTGCTGCGGGTGCATTGCCATCTGCGGGCACCCACTCTCCGCGCGCATAGTACGCACCGCCGGTGCTGCATTTGATCATATCCAACATCTCGATTCGCCTCTCTTTTTGTATTTTCCCGCCCGCCGCAATTGCGGGCATTGCCCCGGCAGTGCGGCTATTCATCTCGAAAACAGCTGTCCTCTTAGCCTTCACCCCTTGGGGGAAAGCCATTAAGCAAACCAGCTTTTCAAAGACTTATAACCCCTGCCCTGTTACGGCAAAGCCGTATTTATTTGTTATTATAGCATGAAAGGGCGAAAAGAAAAAGCATTTTTTATGAACCCTTACTGCACCTTTGCGGCGGCTTCCTGCTGCTTTTCCTTTTGCAGTTTACGGAACACCACAAAATAGGCCGGGATCAGGAAGAAGCAGGCAAAGAGCCATGCCACCGGGCTTGCGATGCAGGCGGCAAAGTAGCCCCACAGCGGCACGAACCAGAAGCCCACCATGGCGCGGGCAATCATCTCAGCCACACCGGCAAACATGGCAAGGCCGGAGTGCCCCAGACCCTGAATGGTGTAGCGGTAGATGATAAGCACTGCCAGCGGGATGTAGAACACACTGTTCCAGAAGATGAAGTCCTGCGCATTGGCCATAATGGCGGTCTCGCCTGCGTCCAGGAACAGGCCGATCAGGGGCTTGTCCAGCACGCGCAGGATGAGGAAGGAGGCCACGCTGTACACGCAGCCGATGCCCAGTGCGGTGTTCACGCCGCGGTTCACGCGGCCCAGATCCTTCGCGCCCATATTCTGGCTGGTGTAGGTGGTCATGGCGGTGCCGATGCTCTCCAGCGGCACGCTGAGGAACTGCGCAGCCTTGCCGCCGGCGGTCTGCGCCGCCACGATATCGCTGCCCAGACCGTTCACCGCGCCCTGCAGCACCACGCTGCCGATGGCAGTAATACTGCACTGCAGACCCATGGGGAGGCCCATGGCGCAAAGCTTTGCGCAGTGCGGAGCGCTGATGCGCCCTTCTTCCTTATTCCAGCGCAGTTCCGGGTAGTGGCGCATGATGTAAATAAGGCTGCCGATGCCTGCCACAGCCTGACTGAACACGGTGGCAAAAGCCGCGCCGAACACGCCCATGTTGAACAGGATGATGCAGGCAAGGTCCAGCCCGATGTTCAGCACGCTGGCCACCAGCAGAAAATACAGCGGGCGCTTGCTGTCGCCCAGTGCACGCATCAAAGCGCTGGTCACATTATAAAGCAGGGTGAAGGGGATGCCCGCAAAGATGGTGCGGATATAGATATCCGCAAGGTCGATGATATCGGCCGGGGTGTTCGTCCACACCAGCACCAGACGGGTCATAGCCACCGTAACGATGGTGAGCACCGTGGCAAAAGCGATGGACAGCCACACGGTATTGGCGGTGTAGCGGCGCATCTCGTGGTGGTCGTGGGCGCCGAAGGTCCATGAGATGGGGATGGAAAAGCCACAGGCAATGCCGTTGACAAAGCCCAGCACCAGATAGTTCAAACCGCCCACGCTGCCTACCGCCGCCAGCGCTTCCACGCCCACGAACCGCCCGACGATGATGGTATCAGCCAGATTGTAGAACTGTTGGAACAGGCTGCCCAGCATCAGCGGCACAGCAAAGGCAAGCAGCAGCTTCAGCGGGCTGCCCTGCGTCATATCTTTGGTCATGGAAATATACCTCCTGCCCACACAAAAAAGATGGATGTTCGCATTTTTGCCGTGAAAAACGCCCTGCCGGAAAAGCGGCAGGACGTTGATAAAGATTCATGAGTGGTATTATAGCGGAGCAGCGCCGGTTTTACAAGACTTGGTTTGCATCAACATTTCCATTTTTTTGCCCAAAGAATTGGTGATTTTGCTCATTCCGCGTAGTGTGCCAGAAACTGTTTGGTGCGCTGCTCCCGCGGGTGGTCGATCAGCTGCTTTGCAGGACCTTCTTCCACCACCACACCGCCGTCCATAAACAGGATGCGGTCGGCCACATCCCGGGCAAAGTGCATCTCGTGGGTCACGATGATCATGGTGGTCTTGCGGTCGGCCAGCTCCCGTAGCACCCGCAGCACCTCGCCGGTCAGTTCCGGGTCAAGGGCGCTGGTGGGCTCGTCAAAGCAGAGGATGTCCGGGTGCAGTGCCAGCGCCCGGGCAATGGCCACCCGCTGCTGCTGCCCGCCGGAAAGCTGGTGCGGGTAGTGGTCTGCCCGCTCCGAAAGCCCCATCTGCGCCAGCAGTTCCCGCGCCTGCTGTTCCAGCTGGGCGTGCACCGCCTTTTTGTTGGCGCGGTAGTCCGGGCGCTCCTTTGCCAGCAGCTCCCCTGCCAGCATCACGTTCTGCAAGGCGGTATACTGCGGGAAAAGGTTAAAGTTCTGGAACACCAGCCCGAAGTGCAGCCGCTTTTTGCGGATCTCGCTCTCCCGCTGGGTAGCGGGGTCGGCGGCGTCCCACATGGTCTCGCCGTTCACCCGGATGCAGCCGGTGTCCGGCCGCTCCAGAAAGTTCAGGCAGCGCAGCAGGGTGGTCTTGCCGGAGCCGGAAGGGCCCAGAATGGCAACAACATCTCCTTTTTCCACACTCAGGTCCACGCCGTTCAGGACGTGCAGCGCGCTGCGCACCCGGCGGGCATTGCCGCGCGGGAAAGGCCCGATGTGGAAGCGGGGCTTGTCATCGTAGGTGTAAAATGTTTTGTGGATGTCTTTGATCTCTAACATGGCCATACCGTCCACCCCTTTCTCACTGGAAACCGTGCGCGTTCAGCTGCCGCTCCACCAGCGCCTGCAGCTTGGTGATGATGGTGCAGAACAGCAGGTAGACCACAGCCACCTCGCAGTAGATGGGCAGGAAAATGTAGGTGCGGGCTGCCACACGCTGGCCTGCCATGAACAACTCTGCCAC
>OHUE01001246.1_pt1 | contig 11220 bp, 5 predicted proteins | sample 1579111 | NCBI WGS metagenome assembly OHUE01 (sample SAMEA3879524, study PRJEB24766) | human gut metagenome | biome: human-associated habitat; feature: feces | place: USA | collected 1985/1987 | reverse complement strand
TCCGGAAGGGACAATAAAAAAGTCAAAAACCCTGTCCCCATGGCTAAAAAAGATCGAGCATATTATCCAGATAAATCTCTTCCCTGACATGCAGTTGATATTCCGGCTTCGTCATATAATAAAGCAGAAATTCAAGAATCAGCGCACTTCCAAGCCCGCGTCCTTCAATCTTAAAATTAGAAAATCCCATTGGCAGATAGACATTTTTTATGTCATCCGCACTTATAAAGCCAGGATTAGTCATTGCCTTCGAGAATCGGTATCCACTGTCTGCGCCGGGTGCGGTGCAGTAATGTTCAGGACCGTCTTCGCCGAGATTCTTGCGGCTTACAGCTTCGTAGCAGCTTTTTCTGTCATTACAGCCATACCGGCAGCATTCATTGCACAGGAATTCAACTTTATCCTTTTGCTGCTGTGACATCGCAGACAGCTTATCGAACTCCTTATTCAGCCGGAAATCCGGTACAACATACCTGAAATCGTCCCTGTCCGTCTCGTTAATAAACTGTCCGAAATCCGTAATCACCTTGGTTGTTGATGATACATAATAAAGATTGGGGTAATTATTTTTGAGATACTTAAGAAGCAGATCTGAATGTATAATTATGCCATTACTGCTTGTATCAAACAGCCTGCACAGCTCATTGCACCTCTTATCTGCCAGATGCTTTGGCTTAAGAAGTGAGTTGCTGAACGTAAGACGCGCCGATATCCCGTATTCCTGCATAAGCGCAAGCACATCTTCCGGACTTTCGTCACCAAATCCTGCACGCCCTCCGCCCCAGATACAGTCTGCCGGGGCACCATATATAGAGCCTATATCACACCATTCGTAAAAATATTCCCTATGTTCCCGAAACAATGGCAGAAAAATCCTGTACAATTCATAGAATTCAAACAGTCCCGGCAGGTGGTAATATGCAATTGTCTTTTCTGATTTTTTCATGCCCGGCACGCTTTCTATTTTCTATTTTGAACATGACATTCTTTTATCCTGATTACTGTAGTCAAACCTGCCGTCATTCTTTTCTTCAATTGCTTTTATCATGTGATATGCAAATTCATTATATGGCACAGGTATCCCAAGTTCCTGCCCCATCCGCATAAGTGCTCCTGAGAACATATCAATCTCCGTATGACGTCCGGCATCAAGATCCTGTAATGTAGAGTATCTCGCAGTTGGCGGTACGGCACTTCCATAGCTTGACGACCTGCCGGCCTTATCTATGTCTATTCCCTTTGCTTTTGCAACATCCTCAAGTTCTTTTCTAAGCCCTTCACTGATTGCCTGCATATGGACACTGTCCTCATAGCATCCGACACCGGCACCAAGGATTGCCTGCGGAAGATTATTACATACATTAAGACGGAATTTGCTCCATATCTCTTCTCTGATATTCTCTGTCGCACGATAATTAATTCCCGTATTTTCAAAAAGCTTCTCTATCGCCTCAACACGCTCACTATTATATGGTGCCTCGAATTCTCCGAATATAATTCCTATTGTTGTCTCCGGGTCAAAATAATAACCGCTGCCTTCCTTATGCGAAGCCACCTTAATCAGTGAGCCGATCACATGCTCTGCACCAATCTTCGCTGCAATTATCTCTTCACTGTCTACACCGTTCATAAGGCTCATAACTGTTGTATTGTCTGCTGTAACTGCCGCTATGCTGTCAAGCGCATCAGGCAGTGCCCCGTATTTTAATGAAACTATCAGCAGATCTGCCCCCTGTGCTTCCTGCGGTGTCCATACTTCAGGGTTATAAGTAACATCATTTATAATACAGCCCTTCTTCAGACGTTCGGCTCTCTCACCTTCTGCCACAACACCCAGACTGATGTCGTCACGCTTTGAAAGTCCCCATATAACATATGAGCCGACTGCTCCGGCACCAAGTACCGCTACCTTTTTTATATTCATCTGTATATCCTCCTGCACTGACACCATAATATATAATTATCCGAGTGATTATTGCCACCCAACACAAAAAAGCAGCTATGATTCCCCGACCATTGCCGCTTCTATAAATAAATGTTCCCACATGTTACCTGATGTCAACCAAAGCCAGTATTTATCAGGAAAGTAGGCACTTCATTGCAAACGCTTGTCAATATAAATTAACAGATATAATCCCATTTTTGATATTCACTGTTAGCAGTTTGTTAGAAATGCTAACGTATGGGATTAACTACTGTGTGCATCCAAATCCATAAACATGACCATCATTCCCCTGTTACTGACGGTAATGACTGATCAATATTTCTATTAGATTACTTACATTATATCGTGTGGTAGGTCGGTTGTCGATAAGTTTTTGACCTTTTTTTCCTATTTCAAAAGTCAGGTATCTTACCCACACTTTATCTTCCAGCTATGATTTTTTCTTCACGCTCTCGCTCCTTCACATATTCCCAGAATGCTTCCAACGATTCCTCGGCACTCATATCCGGTTCTGGTAATGGCTCCAGTTCATCCAGGCTTTTCAATAATCTTATCACTTCCTCTGCGTCAAACTGATCATCCTCAGCCTCCATTGTGTAATAATCAAGTCTGTCTTTCAGCAATCTGATTTCTTCACTCTTAGTCATGCTTAAAATCTCCCTTCACTATATACATGACAGTTTTCGACAAAATCTTACAAATTTTATGAAATTATTTTTCAACGATTATTTTTCATCCATTTTTAATGCAAATAAGCGGCATATGTCTCTTCATCAAGACATACACCGCTTGTCATGTTTATACTGTTACACCCTTTGCCAGTACGCTCCCACATTCCCACTTTTATTCGATTACTATGTCAGATACTTATTCTTCCTCTGAACCACTCTTTTTCCTTACATAGAATACAGCTCCAAAAACAATCAGTATAATACAGATATCTATAATAATGATTATCGTATTATTCCATGCATATTTTGAAATGCTGTCACCTGTCTTAGGCGCAGGAATGTTTTCATCAGCTTTGTTGTCTGCCTGACCGTTATCACTCATAATCCTGGTATCAACAACAATCGTGTAATCTGATGCATGGGTAAATACAAGTTCCACATTTCCCTCCGGATCAATCTGTCCGGCACTGATAAATTCCAGTTCACCGGTCTGTTCATTGTAGTAGAACAGGTTCGCATACAGTCCTGCATTCTTTGATTCCATGTTGACGGTCAGTGCTGCTGTAAATCCAAACTCTCCGTCATAAGCAAGAGTCAGGTTCAAGGAAGAACGTTCCCCTGTCACGTTGTTGATCACACCCACAGGAATGGATTTTCCTGCGTCGGCTCCGACTTTCACATCAAAATCAATATCTCCGGCTGCATCAGTAATATCCTTTCCATAAATCTTCCAGGAAAGACCATTTCCCATATCCAGAACAAGTGTTGTATCCTTGCCCTTGATACTGTCAATTACATCCTTCGGTACTACAGTCGTTCCGTTCATGGCAACTGTTACTGTATCGCCTGCCTTAGCTTCTTCAAGCTGTGGCTTGATAACATCCCAGCCTTCCTTGCCGCTGTCATCCTTGATGTATGGCTTAATTGAAGTACCATTGTCCTTACCATTATCCTTGTTGCTGTTATCGGACTTAATCATAGCGATCGGCTGTGTGTAACTGTGTCCGCACTTGGAGCAGGTGTAGGTCATGATGCCTTCCTCTGTTGTCGTTGCAGCCTTCGTCACTTTTGATACATAGCTGTGTCCTGTTGCCGGAATATTCTCCGTGTAGCTGTCTCCACAGGAACAGGTGTATGTCCTTACCCCTGCCTCTGTACAGGTTGCTTCCTTCGTAATGCTTCCCGTATAGTTGTGAGTGTGCTGTTCCTCCGGCAGCTTCGCAATGCTCTCTGTGTAGCTGCTGCTGCATCTGGTGCAGGTGTAGGTTCTGACTCCTTCCTCGGTTATCGTTGGCTGCTTTGTTACGGTTGCTTTATAATCATGTCCCAATGCTGCCAGCTCTTTTCCAGTACTCAGAAGTTTATCACAATCCGTACAATAGGTATCTCCCGTGTATCCAGTCTGCGTGCAGGTTGCTTCCCTGCGGTTCTTCACGGTTGTATGCACATGGTTCGTGGCATCCACTTCACCAAAGGTTTCACCACAAACACTGCATACTGCTTTTGATACGCAGGTAGCCTGTGTTCCGACCGTGTGCGGTTTCTTTCCGATTGCTGTGCCGGTGGCAAGTTTTTCACCGCAATCCGCACAGTAAGTGTCTCCAGTATAACCCTCTTTTTTACAGGTTGCTTCCCGCTGATTCCGTATTTCAGTATGTGTGTGATCACATTTGCTTCTTGTAATCGTAATGCTTACACTTTCTGTCTCATAGTTGCCCTTGTCAGTTCCTGTATAAAATGCATTCGCTGTCACTGCCACACCATCTGCAAGTGCCGTGTCCTTATCATCCTCCTGCCAGCTCCATCCATCCGGAAGCGTAATATCGCCAACCTTCTTTGTGCTGTGCGCCGGAGCCATTTCAGCTTGCGGCATGTTCGGTGCCTGAGCTGCCTTATTTACAGTGATTGTAAGCTTTGTATCAACAGCATTATAATTATCCTTGTCTGATGGTGTAAATGTTACATCATACTCTGTCTTTTGGCTGTCTGCTGCTGTTGGCCTGCTACTGCTGTTCTTCCATGCAAATGTTCCTGTGATTTCAGTTCCATCTGCTGTCTGATAAGCTGCTTTTCCTCCGGTCAGAGTACTGTCTGAAAGTTTCTGTCCGTAGGTAAGTGCGCCTGCTGTCGGCTTCTCTGCAATTACCGGTGTTGCTTTAGTTACTTTAACAGTTATTGTTCTTGTTACTGTATTGTAGTTGTTTGTGTCATCAGGTGTAAATACTGCCTGATAGCCTTTGTTGTTTACAGTCGGAATGATGTTCGTTCCTGTAAAACTCCATGTTCCTGCAATTTCATTGCCATCTGCCCCTGTCACACTTCCGCCTGTCATATCAGAATCAGCAAGTGCTACAGCAGGATTGTATTCACGCTCTGCTACAGTTGGGACTGTTACTACTGCCGGTGTTGCCCTGGCTACTGCAATAGCTGCTGTTCCGGTAAGTTCAGCATAATGCCTGCTGTCTGTCGGCCTGAATACCCAGCCTGCCTTTGTGGTTCCGGCTGCCGGTATCTCGTCCGGATTGCTCCATGAAAGAATACCTTCTATCACATCATCTGTACCGGCTTCCACAAAAACGGTATTTCCAAGTGTCAGCTTTGAAACCTTTTCTCCATAGGTGAGCACATTGCTTCCATCTACGGATACGGTGTTTCCACGCTTAATCTCTACCATCTTCTTATCTGTAATACTAATCGTCAGCGTGTATCCAGCATTCTCATAGTTCTCCATTGAAGCTGTTACCGTGATAATTGCTGTCTTTCCTACCTTGGACGCATCTACCTGATTTACTTTATAGGTCAGATTTCCGGCTGTATCGACTGTTACCTCACTTAAAAGCTGCTCTGTATCTGTCTTTGCAACCGCATATGTTGTAGTTCCACTATCCATTGGTAGCTTTCCTGCAATATCCACACTAATTTCTTTACCATCTAAACCGGCTGCATACGCATAACTCTTTTCCTCATCACCAATGTTCGGTGAAGCTGCTTTGTTAATAGTAAATACGACTGGATCACTTGTAAGTCCTGCATAGTTATCTGTCTCTGCAACATAAGCCTTTACCGCATAGGTTCCTGCATTTACAGGTATGATATCTGTATATGCGGAATCGGCTGCAGGTGCATTACCATCTGAATCGGCTTTTGCATACTTATAGGTTACTGTACCTAATTTTGCTGTTGCATTTGGTTTTGGTGTCTCATCCTTCGCATAAGTATGATCCGAACAGCTAAGTGCTGTAGTAAAATCATTTGATGCCTTCGTAATCGTCAGCGTCAATACATTTGATGTTGAACCAATATAATTGTCACTATCAGGAATGAATGCTGTAACCTCATATATTCCCACATCTGTCGGCAGACCGGAAGTCGGTATACTGTCACTCGTACCGTCAGTTTTCTTCACGTAAGAATAATTGATAGTTCCACTAAAAGTTTTACCATTCTGCAATCCAACTGTTACCGCTGGTAAGTCGTTTGCTGTTATCTCTTGTCCAGTATATGTTATGGTCTTTTCCGTTGCATTATCTGCCCATGTGAGTGTCGGTGTTGCCTTTTTAATCTCATAACTTACACTCACTGTTGCAGTCTTTTTATCCGCTCCTGTCAGAGAAACAGATGCTGTATAGTTTCCTGCTGCCGTCGGTTTTTCATCCTTAGTTAACGTCTTAGTCTCATTCGAGTCTGCCGCCTGATAGGTATAAGTAACTTCAATTTCCGGTTTAACTTCTGAAAAATCATTAGTCACTACTGCTTCCTTAGGACTTCCATCATAGAATATTTCCGTCAGACCACCTGAAACTGTCGGGGTAGAAATCGTAAGTGAACCTCTATTCTCGCTTTCGTCGTAATAACACTTTGTTGTTATCTTGTGATTATCTGCATCCGCAGAATATACATTCACATGATCATATTCCTGCCCACATACAGAGCAGACATGTTGAGTCTTATCCTCATTCAAAGTCCAAGTAAAGCCTTTGTTTTCAAATGCCGGTGTTGTCTGATTGTTAGCGTATGTTTTCTCCAAAATCCGGCTTTCATCTGTATAAGAGCTCGGATTCGGATCATGATCACAGGTCTTATACTTCGTGACAATGTGGTATACCTTGTTCGAGCCATCTGTGTATAACTTTGGATACTTGTCCGAATTGTCGCCTTCCAGTGCCTGTCCCCAGATGGAGCCATCGTAAGTCTCAGCGTCATCACCTTCTCCGATTGTGCAGCCCTGTGACAGGAGATACGCAACTTCACCGCTTGCGAATTGTGCGGCGGTTTTGCCGCCATTTTCATCTTCTGTGTCTGCGAGGTAATAGCAATTTTTGACTGGTCCAAAATTGTATCCACATATACCGCTTATATCAGAATCTGAGCTAGCAGCAGTAACAGTTCCTATGTTATAACAGTTTGAAATTAGTTCAGTACTACTACCACACACACCACCCACAGAAGCTACTGGGCCGGTAGCAGTAACAGTTCCTGTGTTATAACAGTTTGCGATTGTGCCACCATTATTATATCCACATATACCGCCTATAGTAGCAGCTGACCCAATAGCGGTAAGATTCCCTGCATTATAACAGTTTGTGATTGTGCCAGCATTGTTTCCGCACACACCGCCCACAGAATCATTCCCTTTGAAATAGGAATCAACGACTCCAACATTTTTTATGTTGCCATCGGATTCTGAACTTCCGAATAATCCAATACATATTGAATCACCATTAGAGTACAAACCACTTACGGTTTTATTATTTCCGTCAAACGTTCCTGAATACTGTGTTGTACGATTTACCATCCAATCTGCAATCGGTGTCCAGCTTATAAAATCACTTCCGTTGGAAACGTTGCCCTCTGTATCGTATTGTAAAGAATCAAGAAGATTTTCATTTACTGTGATGTTGGCTGTCAGAATTGCATTGGCTAATGTGTTTTGTTCAATACCATCAAGAGTGCCGTTTACAAGTCCTGCAAACCAGTACAGCTGACCGACGTTGCTGATTTCGTAAACAGTCTCTTTCATGCTGTCATTGTCAATGTCATATTTGTCAGTTGTTTCAACAGCTGGCTGATATACGGTTGCATTGCATTTCGGGCAGTTTCCGAAACCGTTGCTGTTGAAAGTTATTTCAACACCTTCATGCTTACACTCTTCCACGGTAAATGTAAAATCATGAGACAGAGTATATCCATCGCAGGTTGCTTTACAGGTGTAAGTATGGCTTCCTATAGACGTTGTCTTCGGTACATTATAGGTGTCAGAAACGCACTCAAGTTTCTTATCTCCGTCATACCATTCATAAGTAATCTCATTACCTGCTGTTGTCGGTTCTGCATTCATCTGTAAGCTGTGTTCAGCAGAATTATAGTACCATGATGTTGCTTCCGCACGACACGGTTCGCCGCACTGTTGGCATTTGCCCTCGTGGGTGTATTTTTCATGGGGGCAGGTGTTAATGGTAACGGTGACAGTGTCTGTATTTACGGTATAGTCATTATAGGACAGCTTGCAGTAGACCGGGCCGCTGTACTCCCAGTTCCTGCCCTCCACTGGGGTCAGGTCGGATTGTGTCAGGGTGATTTTATAGCGGTCACTGCCTGTACCTGTAAATTTGTTTCCGTCCACATACCACTGATAGGTGATTTTACCGGACAGACCGCTTGCCAGAGAGGCGTTGACATCGACAACCGCTACACTTTCCCCATCTAATTTCTCATATACGACCTTCGTCTGCTTGTTTATGGTAATGGGGTTTCTGGGCGCGGCGGCGACGGTGACCGTTGCGGTGGCGGTCGCCTTGTTAGGAGAGTATCCTGCTTCGCTGTCTGCGGTCAGCTTCAGCTTATAGCGGCCCTCCTTGACGTTGTTGTCGGCGGTAACGGAGAAGGTCGCCTTCTGACTGCCTGAGCCGTCCTGAACGGTAATGCCATTTTCCGCCGCCTGTTCCGATATGGCGGGCGATTCCGCAGCCGGAGCTTCCTGCTGCTCCTCCTGCACGATGGCGCCGCCCTCCGGTGCGTCCGTCTCCGCCGCCCACGCGGGTGCGGGCAGGAGCGTCATACACAGCACCAGCGCCATGAACATACTCAATACTCGTTTTTTCATAAGATCCTCCTTTGGGATATATGTATAAGGTTTATATCCAGCCCGTTTCAGCACAGGCACAGCTTTTATAGATCATCCGGAATGAGCCGCAGCTTCTTCGCGGCTGTCCTGGCTTCCGCCCGACGCTTCACGTCCAGCTTGTCGAGGATGTGGCTGACATGGGTCTTCACCGTTGGCAGCTTCACATCCATGATCTGTGCGATCTCGGCGTTGGACTTGTCCGCACAGAGCAGATGGAGAATTTGCAGCTCCGTGGGCGTCAGCTCCTCACCGGGGGCAAGGCGGGGTTCGAGGAAATGCGGGTAGAACGCCGCCTGCGTCCGCACCGCCGCCATCAGCCGCTTGCGCCATGCTTTGTCGCCGTCCCAGTCCAGCGCTTCCAGCAGCGGCAGCACCGCCGTGCCGTATACGCTGACGGTGCGGATGAAGCGGTACTCCGCCGCCGCGTCCAGCGCCGCCGTCAATCGCTCGCGCCACCGCTCATCCTTCTTGCGGCGCAGGGCGATGGCAGTCAGGACATTCAGGTGAATGCCGTCGATGATGCGGGCGCAGTTTTGAATGTACGGCTCCAGCGGGGCAAGCGTCAGCAGCGCCGCGTCCGGTCTGCCGTCCGCCAGCTCCACCATGGCCTGCGTGAGATACTGGTAGCGCCGCATGACGTTCAGGTGCGTGAGTTCGCGCGGGGCTTTTTCCCGATACCACGCGTCTGCCGCATCAAGGTCGCCGGTGTGCATGTCAATACGGCAGAGCATGGCGTCCATATTGGGCAGAAAGCGTGTCAAACCGCGCTCGGCAAAGCATTCACGGAGCACCTCGATGGTGCGCCGCGCGTCGGTGGGCTGCCCGTTTGCCAGCTGGCTGCGGGCCAGCAATCCGCTGACGGCGAACTCCATGTCCGGCGTGCCGTGGTTGCGCACCTCGTTCATCTGCGGGAGAAGGGACAGCATCCGCCCTGTGACGTCCTCGCCCTTTTCAAACTTACTCTCGGCAATGGCGCAATCGGCAAGACACACACTGTCCCGCCCCAGTACTGCCTCCACAGGGAGACGGAGGGTTTTGTAGAGCAGGTCGTCCTTTTTGCTCCATTCGGAAAAGTCCTTGCCGCCGTTCATGATGCTCGGCAGCGCGCTCGTGACGGAGAAGGACGGCAGCGCCACCTCTTTGTTCGTCAGCAGCCGGAACACGGCGGGGATGGTCTCCGTCAGACCGTTCACGCCCCGCTGTGGCAGGGAGATGTCCAGCCATGCAAGGCGGCTGCGCGCCTGCTTTCCGGCGGCATCCTGCCTGCCGCAGTGTTCGGCAAACTTTTGCAGTTCGCCATACCAGCGCTCCGAGCCTTCGTAATCCATGGTCAGCGCACAGAGCATGCTCATGCCCTGCATCAGAGAGGGGGATGCTAGAATTTCCGCCTCCGGCAGGCTGCGGTAGTATTTTTCCATCTCGGCATAGTGACCCATGCCGGGGTGGAGTTCTGCATTACGCACCAGCAGCTCAGAAACCTTGGAATTGTCACCGCCGCTGGTGTAGCATTCCAGGGCATGGGCGTAGTCCTCCTTCAGCTCATAGTACAGCCCGCCCCGGCTGAAGAGCGCTTTGCGCTTTTCCTCGGTATACTCCCGTTCCATCTCCCAGAGGAGAAAAGCCCTGAAACCCGGCCAGAAGTGGAAGCGCTGGCAGTCGTCGTAGCGCAGCATAGTGGTGTATCGAAGAAGCCAGTCCAGCCGTTCGCCGGCACGGGGATCGCCGCTGACCATCCGCGCCATTTCCAGGTCAAAACTTTCAAAGGGAGCCAGCTCCAACAGGAAGCGCCGCACCGGCAGGTCAAAGCGCCGGTAGATGGCGGTCTCAAAGTAGAGGAACACCTCGTGGAACACCCGCGCCACCAGCTCCGGCGTCCACGGCTTGTCCGGGGACATGCACCGCGCCGTGATGGCCACACCCAGCGGATAGCCCACGGATTCTTTCAAAATTCCATCGATCTCGCTATCTGTTACGTTTACTCCCGAAAGCTGAAACAGCCGCCGCACATCGCCCGCGTCAAAAAGCAGGTCGTCGGCCTCCAGCACCGTCATCAGCCCCGTGTACTGAAACGCCGTCAGGCAGCCGGGCGGCACACCGCGCGAGAGCAGCACAAAACGGTGCTCCGGACTTGAGCGAATCAGTTCGCAAAGAGCCTGCTGCCCGGCTTCCTCCTGCATGAGCTGAAGATCGTCAATCAGCAGAATGTCCCAATCCTGCGCTGACGGCGGGATTGCGCAGTCTGGGTCTGCCGCACTTTGCCGCAGCACGTTCCGACCGCGCAGCAGTGCGTCCGCCAGTACTGTCTTTCCAAAGCCGCAGGGTGCGCTGAAAAAAAGGACTCTGCCATGCGCCATGAAGCTGTCAAACCGTTTCTGAACGGAGGTCTTTATGATGATATTTTTGGTCATTTCTTTCCTCCCTTTGATACAGAGTGAGATTGCCATAAGCCTTTCGCAACCTATCTTAAATTATATTATACG
>OHUE01001234.1_pt1 | contig 11343 bp, 1 predicted proteins | sample 1579111 | NCBI WGS metagenome assembly OHUE01 (sample SAMEA3879524, study PRJEB24766) | human gut metagenome | biome: human-associated habitat; feature: feces | place: USA | collected 1985/1987 | reverse complement strand
AACTATACAAAAAATCAAGCAAAAACTCTGATATATGGATTTTGCGCAGATTTTTTTCTATAGTTTTATTGGTGTTTAGTATTATTGGCTGCATTTTTAGTATAGTCAGAATTTTGGCGATTATTGCGTTTACACAGTTTGATTTTCAGAACCAAAAAAGCCGGCCTCCCCCTTATCAAAACAAGGAGGAGACCGGCTTTTTGTATTTATGCCGAAAGTTCTTCGGTCATATCGCTGCTTTCTGTTTCTTCATTAATGTCATTATCGGAAGTATCTTCGTCATTCGGAGCATCTTCCTCCGAAGGAGCATCATCAGAATTATCCTCAGGAGTTTCTTCAGCAGGCTCTTCCTCAGAAGTATCGGTATCATCACTTTCTTCCTCATCAGCTTCAAGCAATCCGTTTGCAGCTGTAAAGCTGTCTGCAAGAACAAGCTTATTCCTTGAAAGGATTATGCTGAACTCACCGTTTTCTGTGCTGAGTTTAAGCTCTCCGTTGTAGTTTCCTGTGAAGCTTGATGCGATGATCGAAAGGTTTTCTGCCGTTACTGCGTTTTCACTTTCGTCTACAAGCTTTATCGTTATCTCTTCTGAGTTTTCGGCTATGCCATTCTTTGTTATTCTCATTACGCCTCTTGTGTTGCTGAGTATATTAAGAACTGTTCCCTCTTCGGTCGAACCAAGCTCGTTTGCCGTTATAGTTCCGAGGATCGTATTCTCTCCGTTGAGAGTAAGCTTTCCTGCCCTGACTGTTCCGCTTGTTCTTATGTTTTTAAGCGTTACATCTGCTGTGCTTGTTATACTTGCAAGGCTGAGATCTGCGTTTTCTGCTGCGAACTGATACTTTCCTGCGGATATTGTGTATTTGCTTGATGTAGTGTTTCTTGCAGAAACGAGGTTCGTGTTTGCAATTTCAAGCTCGCCTGTTGCTGTTATGCTTCCTGTGAATGTGAGAGTTTTGCTTTCGGAGGATATCGTAAGCTTTCCGTATGTTCCTGCCTTTGGAAGCTTCATTGCTCCGTTTATGTCTGCATCATCAAGAAGCTTTACCGTGTACTGTGCTTCGCTCATCTTTACGTTTTCTATTACTGTCATTACATCTGTCCAGAGTGCATAGCCCGTATTGTTCATTTCAAACACTATCGGCTTCATATATGCTTTTCCGCTTATTGATGTTACTGTATAGTCGAGTTCTGTTTCGGGTTTTATCTCTGTTACATCAAATACATTGTTTCCTGCATACTTTGTTGTAAAGAGAACAGTGTTTTCATCGATAGCTTCGGTTGCTTTAAGCTTTATTGTGCCGCTTATGCTGTCGGCTGTTGTTCCCGTTACCTTTATCGGTGTGAAGTTTGTGTCAAGAGTGATAACTGAACCCTCTGCACCGTTTAATGTTTTCGCTGTGGCAGGTGCTTTTGTGTTTGAAACGACAAGATTTGCTGTTTCTGCGAGTTCGAGGTCTGTTGTTGTGAACATTGTTCCTGTTCTGAACTCGCTTGTTACCTTTGTCGTTCCGAAGCCCGAAACCTTATCTATCGGGGTTGTTTCTCCGAGGGTAAGCGTTGCTTTTGCTCCGCCCCTTACTGCTGTTATGCTGTCCGAAGCGAACCTATCGAGTGTAAGGTCGCTTGTTGTGCTTATCGTGTAAGGCTTTGTGCTTTCGAGCTTGATGTTTTCAAGCGTAAGAGGTGTTTTTGCGCTCACTGATGTTATGTTTGTGAGGGTTATCGTTTTTGCTTCGTTTTCGCTCTTTATTGTTACAGACTGAGCCTTTGCAAGAGCGGGGAGGACAAACTTAGCTGTCGATGTGTTCTCATTTACCGTAACAACATAATCCTTTGTTTTGTCTGTCATTTCCTTAAGAGCAAGCTCAAAGTTCGGATAGTTCGTTGGGGTCGTTCCGTCGGACAATGTGAGCGTATCTGCATACTCTGCACGGATATCCTTTGCATAGAGGAATGCATTGAGTGTTTTTGATGCTGCTGTTGTATTCTCAATTGTGATCTTTTCCGTGTAGTTAATGCTTCCGCTTGCCCAGAGAACAGTTCTTCCGCTGTCGAGCGTCAATACTGCGCCTTCTTCATCCACAACGGCTATTTCAAGAGCAGTATTGATGTCCTTTACGGTTGCCTTTGCAATTGTTCCGTTTGTATCAGCAAACATAAGCTTTGCATTGCCGATATTTGTGATAACTGCTGTACTCTTAGGATTTGTAAGCTTCAATGTGCCGTTGAGCAATACAACACCCGAGACATTTCCGTTTGAGGTGAGTATCTTTTCTTCGGCTATGTTCACTTCCTTGAAAGCTGTGATGCCTGCTGCTGTTATGTCTGCATTGATATTGAGTACACTTGTTGCTGTACCGCTTATCGTTCCGATATTTGTTGCTGCCTTATTGAACGTAAGTGTTTTCTTTGCCGCTGCCTTTATCGCAAGAGGCTTAGCATTTGTACCGTTTACTTCCACATCGAATGTCACATCAACGGGAGCGGTAAGTGATGTCATATTAAGGTCAAGTGAACCTGTTCCTGTGAATGTGATGCTGTTTGCCTTTGATGGGATAGTGAACTTTGATGCTGTTACGTCATTGTAGAGTGTGATAGTATAGTCCGAATTCTTGTTTGTTATTGCTTTGAAAGCAAGGTTGATATTCGGGTAATCCTTTGCTTCGCCGTCATTTTCCTTAAGGCTTACAGCTCCGGAGTATTCAGCCTTTATCTCTTTTCCGTAGAGGAATGCGCTTAGTATCTGGTCAGCTTCGGACTTATTCGCAATATCTATCTTATACGTGAAGTTGATATTTCCGCCTGCCCAAAGGATAGTTCTGCTGTTGGAGAGGGCTATCATTTCATCCGAGCTGTCGGTTATTTCAACTATGAGATTATCGCTGATATCCTTTACTGTTGCTTTAGCTATTGCACCGTTTGTATCGGTGAAGATAAGTTTTGCTTTGCCGATATTTGTGACAGCTGCTGTACTCTTAGGATTTGTGAGCTTCAATGTGCCGTTGAGCAATACAACACCCGAAACGTTTCCGTTTGAGGTGAGTATCTTTCCTTCGGCTATGTTTATCTCTTTAAATGTGGAGATACTTGCTGCTGTTATGTCTGCATTGATGTTGAGGGTACTTGTTGCAGTACCTCCGAGATTACCAAGCTTTTCTATGCTTTTATTCAGGGTAAGAGACTTATTTGCTGCTGACTTTACAGCGAAAGGCTTGGCATTTGTACCGACGATATCGATATTTATCGTTGTATCTGTCGGGAAGGTAATGCTTGTTCCGCTGAAGATGAGTTTTCCTCTGCCTGCAAATGTTATGCTTTGAGCCTTTGTGGGGAGGGCAAGAGTTTTTACCTCTGCATCCTCACGGAGGTTTATTGTGAGGGGCTTTGTTGATGCTTTGTATGCTTTAAGTGCAGATGTGAGATCGTCAAAAGCCTTTGTTTCCGAGCCGTCATACACAGCGACTGCGCCGTCGAGGAGCTTTCTGCTGCTGTCCGAGAAGAAGCAGCTTGTTCCCGCGTTATAGGTGAGTGTTAAATCGGGTTCGTCTATCTGATCTACATGGGGAGCAGTTACTGTTACTGTGGTATTGTCATAGATATCCGTGCTTGGAACGAGTGTCTCGTCAAAGAGTGTAACTGTGAACGAGCCTTTTCCGCTTGTGAGTGCGGTTTCGTCAGCTTTGAACTCGGTCATTCCGTCGAATTTTACGAGAGCTGAGATATTGAGCTTTGTTTCCTCGCTTCCGTCTCCGTCAGCAACCGATATATCGAGCTTGGTTTCGTACTTTACCGATGGTCTGCTGCCCTTTACTGCTTTCAGCTCGGGGTAGTATGCGATTTTGTTTTCGGTATCGTTTGCTGTTTTGCTCCAGACTTCGATATCGAGGTTCATGGTTTTTAATGCGTTGCTGTCGGTCATCTGGAGTGTGGTTAAACCGGTTGCGTATTTGTCGACTTCCGGACAGATATCCTTGTTGTAGTAACAGTTGGTAATGTCACCCGACACATAATATCCGCATACGCCGTTTCCTCTGACCTTACCTGCATTGTAGCAGTTGGCAATAGTTCCCTTGCTCATTCCGCATATACCGCCAACACAGTCGTTTCCGCTGACTGTGCCTGCAAAATAACAGTTTATGATAGTGCCGCAGTTATTACATCCACATATACCGCCGACTTTATCACTTCCCGTCACCTCGGCATTTTCAACGCCAAGGTTCATAACAAGTCCACGTCTTAAATTAAACAAACCTACATAGCCGTCCTTTGGCTTGTTGATCTTGAAATTGGAAACCGTGTGTCCGTCACCGCTGAATTTGCCTGTGAAAGATGTATCAGCACCGATGTCAGTACCGATAGGCTCAATTGCCGCACCCTTAAGGTCAATATCCGCACCAAGAACGTAATTCTTCTTTAAATCTGCGCCGTCCTTGGTGATCGCCTTGAACTCTTCAGCCGTGGAGATAAGTGTATATTTCTGCCAGTCGTCATTGCCGTTGATTCCGAAATTGTACTGCTTTATATTCGAAACAGAATATGCTTCACCGACACCCGTAAGGCTTGGGAAAATGTATGTTGCCGTGCGGAGTCTTGGATTTTTGCTGTCGATACTCGGGTCGATGCTTCCCGCAGTCCATACGGAGCTGTCAAATCCGTTCGGCAGACCCGAGCAAAGCTCATCGGAAGTAAGTCCCGTCGCCGAACCTTCAACATCCTCTCCATTTATTCCGCCAGCCGTGCATACGTTCTTGTTGTAGTAGCAGTTTGTGACAGTGCCGTTGTTATTTCTGCAAATGCCGCTGACATTTTCATTTCCGCTGACTGCGCCTGTGTTATAGCAGCTTGAAATAGTGCCTGTGTAATTATTTCCGCAAATTCCGCCAATATTGCCTTTTCCGCTGACTGCGCCTGTGTTATAACAGTTTTCAACAGTTCCGCTGTTGGAATCATAGGTGTTATATCCACACACACCGCCAACTTCGTAACCACCATTGACTGTGCCTTCATTATAGCAATTTGTAACCTTACCGCCACGGTTTCCTCCGCAAACACCGCCAACAGTGCCACTTCTTCCATTGGTCGTGCCTTCATTATGGCAGTTTGTAATAGTACCGTTTGTATTCACTCCGCAAACGCCGCCGACATAGCTTTTTCCCTTGACTGAAGCTGCACTGCTGCAGTTCTGGATAGTGCCGTCGTTGCTTCCGCAAATGCCGCCGACATATTTATTTCCGATCACTTCTGTGTTTTCAACGCCAAGCTCCATGATAAGACCTTCGCTGTAGCCGAACAAACCTACATAATCAGTATCGGGCTTGTTTATCTTGAAATTAGAAACAATATGTCCGTCACCGCTGAATTTTCCTGTGAACTTGGTCGTACTGTTGCCGATAGGAGTTATCTCCGCACCGCCAAGATCAATATCCGCACCAAGAACATAATTCTTGCTCCAATTAGAACTGTCCTCACCGATAGCCTTGAACTCGTCAGCCGTGGAAATAAGTGTATATTCCTGCCAGTCGCTGCTGTCGTCTGTATAAGAAATGAAGTTATACAGCTTTTTCCGAACGGTGTAAGCCTTTCCAACACTCCTAAAGCATGGGAAGGAGTACTCTGCCGAACGCATTCTTTCATTATCGGAATTGTAAGCAAATTTATGGTCGCCTCCAACCCATACAGAGCTTTCAAAGCCCTCAGGCAGTCCATTGCAAAGCTCATCGGTCGTGAGACCCGTTGCAGAACCGTCAACGTCACTGTCGTCTATTCCTCCGACTGTGCAGATATCTTTGTTGTAATAGCAGTTTGTGATAACAGCGGAGCTCTCTCTTTCTCCGCATACACCGCCAAATCCCCAGCTATTTCCGCTGACCGCACCTGTGTTATAGCAGCTTGAAATAGTGCTTCCATCAGAACTATATCCGCATATACCGCCGATAATTAAACCAGAACCGGTGACTGCGCCTGTGTTGTAGCAGTTTTTGATGATATTTTCATTACAACTTCCACAAACGCCGCCTATGGATTCTTCTCCGCTGACTGCACCTGTGTTATAGCAGTTTGTAATGGAAGGTGAATCAATTTCATTACGGGTGGTACCTCCGCATACGCCGCCTACACCATTTGTTCCGTTGACTGTACCTGTATTATAGCTGTTTGTAATTATGCCGGTGCTTACTCCGCAAACTCCGCCAACTTGATTTTTTCCGCTGACCGCTCCAGTGTTATAGCTGTTTTCAATTGTACCATTGTAATTTTCTCCGCAAACCCCGCCGATAAAGCTATCGTTTCCTTTGACTGAACCGGAATTATAGCAGTTTATGATAATACCAATGGAACCATTAATTTTAACATTTCTTCCACTAATGCCGCCAACGTCGCTATATCCATTGACTGTGGCTGCATTATGGCAGTCTGTGATCGTGCCCTCATTCCTTCCACAAATGCCGCCAATATAACTATTTCCATTGACTGTGGCTGCGTTATGGCAGTCTGTGATCGTACCTGCATTATATCCGCAAATACTGCCGACATCTTCACTTCCCGTCACTTCTGCATTTTCAACGCCAAGCTCCATTATAAGACCTTCGCTGTAACCGAACAGACCTATCTGATCGTTATCAGTTTTATTTATTTTGAAATTTGACACGGTATGTCCGTTGCCGCTGAATTTGCCTGTAAATATATAATTGAGTTTAAATTCGCCGATAGGTGTTATCTCCTCACCGCCGAGGTCGATATCCACACCGAGAACATAATTCTTGCTCCACTTGGAGCTGTCCTCGCCGATAGCTTTGAAATCCTCCGCTGTTGAAATAAGCGTGTATTCCTGCCAGTCGGGAGTATCATTTAAGCTGAAATTGTAGCATGGTATATTTCTTACTGACGCAGTTCCGACATTTTTGATACTCGGATATGTACATGGCTTTTTGCCGAATCTTCCCTCGGTGGCAGTGGTTGTTCCGAAAGAACCGACGTTCCATACATCGGGGCTGAAGCCTGTCGGGAGGGTGCTGCCGCAAAGTTCGGCAGTGGTGAGACCTGTTGCAGAGCCGTCAGCGTCGCTTCCATCTATTCCGCCGACCGTGCAGGTGTTCTTGTTGTAATAGCAGTTTGTGACAGTGCCGCCTTTATTCGTTCCGCAAACGCCGCCGATAGCAGATTCTCCACTGACTGTGCCTATGTTATAGCAGTTTGTAATAGTGCCGATATTCGATCCGCTCACACCGCCGACTTCATTACTTCCCTTGACTGCGCCTGTATTATAGCAGTTTGTAATAGTACCATTGGAAGTATTGCCGCGACCGTTATATCCACAAACGCCGCCAACATATTTGCTTCCGCTGATTGTGGCTGTATTATAGCAGTTTGAGATAGTGCCTAAGTTATGATTATATCCACAAATGCCGCCGACATAATTGTTTCCCGTTATCTCAGCGTTTTCAACGCCAAGATTTTTGATAGTTCCCCGATTCTGACTAAACAAAGCTATCCAATTGTCATCGGGCTTGTTTATAACAAAATTCGACACGGTATGTCCGCAGCCGTCAAAGGTGCCCAGAAACAGATCGACGTAGCCTATCGGCGTCCATTCCCTGCCGCCGAGGTCAATATTTGCGGTCAGTTTTATGTATTTACCTTCATAGCTATATCTGCCGTTTACCTGCTTTTCAAAATATGCAAGCTGTTCGCCGTTGGCTATCTCGAAAGGGCTGGCTGCCGAGCCGTCACCGCCTGCAAAGCCATCGGCAGCGGTTCCGTTCCATGCGGCGCTTGCCGTCATTCCCATATCAAAGCCGCAGAAAGCTCCGCTCGGGAAATAGACAAGCAGTGCAAGCGTCATTGCAAACACCGCAAGAAGTGCCAATGGAAGTTTGTGTTTCCTTGTCATCAAAATCCCTCCTATTTTTTTACATAAACCATTGAAATATAACTGCATTTATTTGTCAAAATAGTATAAAGTGTTACATTAACATTATAAACCACCATTCTTTTTTTGTCAACACTTTTGAAACAATATTGTGAAGCATCACATATTTTAAGTATTTTATTGCACGAATATGCTATGATATCATAAAGCGACCGAAAGGAGACCACCATGAAATACATTGGTATCATAGCTTTATACTAATTCCAAACCATTCTATAGACAAAGACGACAGATAGAATAATCCAAGTCAAGAAAGACGACCGCAGGCAGGCTGCCGCCTGTCAAGGGAGTCTGACGCAGAATCGGATTATTATATCCGAGTATTTGTCTATAGGTTGGTCTGGAATTAGTATGAGTTCCATTATCCGAAACAGCGGAGCTAATTCCGAATTCCGAATTTATAATGGTCCTCCCCTACGGTTTGCAGTATTTTTTCGGAACAGCGAAGCTAATTCCGAATTCCGAATTCCGAATTCCGAATTTTTAAAGTTCTCCCATCAAATCGACATCTTAATTCAAGAGGCAGGAAACAATGGCTGATTCTATTTTCACCAAGGCAATTGAACAACTTGATCTCTACAAGGATCTGAAATTTGCGCTCGAACACCGTGAAACTCCCGTTTCCGTTACGGGCGTTTCGGGCATACACAAGGCACAGCTTGCGCTCGGACTTTACAACTTCTCCCCGATGCTCATTATCACCGAGGACGAAGCTTCCGCTCGGCGTATGTGCGACGATATCAACGAGATGTCGGGCGAGGTGTGCAGTTACGTCTACCCTGCGAAGGACTTCACTTTCACCGATGTTGAATCCGTTTCGAGGGAATATGAACACACCCGACTTGGCATTTTAACGGGACTTATGAACAACTCCGTTCGCTTTGTCTGCGCTTCGGTCGAAGCCGTTATGCAGAGGACAATGCCGCCCGAGGTTTTAAAACGCCGCATTGTAAGCATTGACAAGTCAACTTCTATCGACACGAAAAAGCTTGCGGCTGACCTCATCGCGGCAGGCTACACCCGATGCGACACCGTTGACGGCGTTTCGCAGTTCTCGATAAGGGGTTCTATCATCGATATTTTCCCCGTTCAGGAAACTGCCCCCGTGCGAATCGAGCTTTGGGGCGATGAGATAGACACTGTTTCCTACTTCGACACCGAAACTCAGCGGCGCACGGACGAGATCGAAGAAATAAGCATCTCCCCTGCCTGCGAGGTAATGTTTAACAGCACAGACGAGTTCATCGAAAAGCTCAATGCGCTCTCCAAAGCCGCAAGAGGAAAACGCGCCGAATCCGTCCGAAACTGCCTTGCCCGTGACATTGACCGAATCAACACGGGTCTTACGCTTGGAAATATCGATAAATACATCTCCCTTGCATACGAAAAGCCTGCCGACATTTTCGATTATCTCGACCCCGAAAACAGCATTGTAATTTTCAGCGAATACAAGAACTGCATCGAAAAGATAAAGCCTATCCTTGCACAGCACTCCGAAGATGTAAAGCTTCTCCTTGAACAGGGTGAGCTTTGCAAGGGTCTTGACGGCTTTATGCTTGAACAGGGCGAGCTTTCACAGCGCACGGAGAAATTTTTCAGCGCATATATGAACACCTTTATGCGTTCGAGCGATGATATCCGCTTCAAACGTGCGCTCTCGGTGACGGCGAACACCTTTGCGCCTTGGGGCGGCGAGATACGTCAGCTTATCGAGGATCTCAAAAGCTTTCTTTCCGCAAAATATTCCGTTATCGTAAAGGCAGGCTCGGACAAAACCCTGCCTATCATTGCGCAGGATCTTCGTGACGAGGGCATACCGTGCGATATCCTCACAGAAAACTCCGAACTCACCGCAGGTCATGTCCTCCTTACAACGGGAAGCACAAGCTCGGGCTATGATTACCCCGACATCAGAACAGCGCTCATCACGCAGGCTCGTGCGCTCAACTCCAACAAGCGCAAAAAGCGTTTTAAAAAGGGCGCGGACATCAACTCGCTCGCCGATATTGCCCCGGGCGACCTCGTTGTACACTCGGAATACGGCATCGGACGCTTCAAGGGCATCGAAAAGATCGAGCTGGAGGGCATTGTCAAGGACTATATTACGATCGAATATGCCGATTCAAAGCAGCTTCACGTTCTCGTCAGCCAGCTTGATATGATATCACGATATATCGGTCCTCGCGACGATTCAAACGTAAAATTGAGCAAGCTTTTCTCGGGCGAATGGCAGAAAACACGCAGCCGTGTTCAGAAAGCCGTCAAGGATATGGCGGAAGAGCTTACAAAGCTTTATGCTATCCGTTCACAGTCACAGGGCTTCGCATTTTCGGGCGAATGTGACTGGCAGCGTGACTTTGAGGAGCGTTTTCCCTACTCCGAAACGGACGACCAGCTCCGCTGTGTACAAGAGATAAAGGACGATATGGAAAAGCCCGTCCCGATGGACAGACTTCTCTGCGGAGATGTCGGCTTCGGCAAGACGGAAGTTGCGCTCCGTGCCGCTTTCAAATGCATGCTCGACAGCAAGCAGTGCGTTCTTCTTGCGCCGACCACAGTCCTCGCTTGGCAGCATTACCAGACCGCAACGAAGCGTTTTGAGCATTTCCCGATGAAGATAGAGCTTCTCTCCCGTTTCCGTTCAAAAAAGGAGCAGGAGGAGATAATCAAGCAGCTCCGCCGAGGCGACATCGATATGATAATCGGTACGCACAGACTTGTTCAGAAGGACGTAAAGTTCCGTGACCTCGGGCTTGTTATCATTGACGAAGAGCAGCGTTTCGGCGTTGCGCACAAGGAGCGTTTCAAGGAGGCTTTCGCAGGCGTTGACGTTCTCACGCTTTCAGCTACACCTATCCCACGAACACTTAATATGGCAATGAGCGGTATCCGTGATATGAGCGTTATCGAAGAGCCGCCTATCGACCGCCACCCGGTTCAGACTTATGTTATCGAGCATAACGACGGCGTTCTTGTTCAGGCTATAAACAAGGAGCTTCGCCGCGGCGGTCAGGTCTACTATATCCACAATCGGATCGAAACGATAGAAGCCTGCGCGGATAAGCTTGCGCAGCAGCTCCCCGATGCAAGAATAGGCATTGCCCACGGTGCGCTGAACGAGGAACAGCTTTCCGATATCTGGCAGCAGCTTCTTGAACATGAGATAGACATTCTCGTCTGCACAACGCTTATCGAAACGGGCGTTGATGTTCCGAATGTAAACACCCTCATCATCGAGGACGCTGACAGGCTCGGACTTTCGCAGCTTTATCAGCTCCGCGGACGTGTCGGACGTTCGAGCAGACGTGCTTTCGCATATTTCACTTTCCGCAAGGGAAAAGTCCTCACCGAGATCGCCGCAAAGCGCCTTGACGCTATCCGTGAATTCACGCAGTTCGGCAGCGGCTTCCGC